>ULXU01016923.1_pt1 | contig 13654 bp, 12 predicted proteins | sample 1961521 | NCBI WGS metagenome assembly ULXU01 (sample SAMEA4835845, study PRJEB28245) | human gut metagenome | biome: gut microbiome; material: fecal sample | place: Denmark | collected 2008
AAAGCGTGTCTGTATTTTACGGGCAGAAATGCAAGGTGAGGAGGGTAGTACATGAGTGAAGTGCAGGATCAAAACTTAAATTCAGATCATTTGGATTTAAAGCATTTAGATAAAAAAACAGAAGAACTGTTAGTAAAAAAAGCAGGAGAAGCCAAAGAATATTCCTATTCTCCATATTCAGGCTTCCGGGTCGGAGCGGCACTCCTTACAAAGAGTGGCAGGATCTATACCGGCTGTAATATAGAAAATGCTGCATATACGCCAACGAACTGTGCAGAGCGGACAGCAGTCTTTAAAGCAGTGTCCGAAGGCGAGCGGGAATTTAGGGCGATCGCAGTCTGCGGGGACGCGGAAGAATACCTTGCACCCTGTGGAGTATGCCGTCAGGTATTGTTAGAATTTACAGAGCCTGAGAAGTTCGTCGTGCTGATGGCAGCAAAGAGCGGTGAATACAGGAAAATGACCTTAGCAGAACTGTTACCGGCATCATTTTCGAAGAGTGATTTATCCGCAGCATCTGGCGGTAAAAATTAAAGAAATTTCGTCAAAAGATATTGACAAAAACTTAACATAGTGTATAGTGTACTGTAGTGTATTTTTTTTAATACATTACATAAAGATGTCTCATTGAGATACCGTAATGTAGACGCCTATTACTAAAAAAAAGAAGAGAGGTAAATGGAAGATGGCAAACATTGATTTAAGTAAGTATGGTATTACCGGAACTACAGAAATTGTCTACAATCCTTCTTACGATACGTTATTTGAGGAAGAGACAAAACCAGAACTGGAAGGCTTTGAAAAAGGTCAGGTTAGTGAGCTTGGTGCTGTTAACGTAATGACTGGTATTTATACAGGCCGTTCCCCAAAAGACAAATATATCGTAATGGATGAGAACTCCAAGGACACTGTATGGTGGACTTCTGATGAGTATAAGAACGACAACCATCCTGCAACTCAGGAAGCATGGGATGCAGTAAAAGAGCTTGCTAAGAAAGAGCTTTCTAACAAGAGACTTTTCGTAGTAGATGCATTCTGCGGAGCAAACAAAGATACCCGTATGGCAATCCGTTTCATCGTAGAAGTTGCTTGGCAGGCACATTTCGTAACAAACATGTTTATCAAACCAACTGCTGAAGAGCTTGAGAACTTCGAGCCTGATTTCGTTGTTTACAACGCATCTAAAGCAAAAGTTGAGAACTATAAAGAGTTAGGTCTTAATTCTGAGACAGCAGTAATGTTCAACATTACAACAAAAGAGCAGGTTATCATCAACACATGGTACGGCGGAGAGATGAAAAAAGGTATGTTCTCTATGATGAACTACTTCCTTCCATTAAAGGGAATGGCTTCTATGCACTGCTCAGCAAACACAGACTTAGATGGAAAGAACACAGCAATCTTCTTTGGTCTTTCCGGTACAGGTAAAACAACACTTTCCACAGATCCGAAGCGTCTCCTGATCGGTGATGACGAGCACGGCTGGGATGACAACGGCGTATTCAACTTTGAGGGTGGATGTTACGCAAAAGTTATCGACCTTGACAAAGATTCTGAGCCGGATATCTACAATGCGATCAAACGTGACGCTCTTCTTGAGAACGTAACATTAGATGCAAACGGAAAGATTGATTTCAAAGATAAGAGTGTAACAGAGAATACTCGTGTATCTTACCCGATCAACCACATTGAGAATATCGTACGTCCAATCTCTTCTGCACCGGCAGCAAAGAACGTAATCTTCCTGTCAGCAGATGCATTCGGAGTACTTCCACCGGTATCCATTCTGACACCGGAGCAGACACAGTACTACTTCCTGTCAGGATTCACAGCAAAACTTGCTGGTACAGAGCGTGGAATCACAGAGCCAACACCTACATTCTCTGCTTGCTTTGGTCAGGCATTCTTAGAGCTTCATCCTACAAAATATGCAGAAGAGCTCGTTAAGAAGATGGAGAAGAGCGGTGCAAAAGCATACCTTGTAAACACAGGATGGAACGGAACAGGAAAACGTATCTCCATCAAAGATACTCGTGGTATCATCGATGCGATCTTAAACGGAGCTATCTTAAATGCACCTACAAAGAAAATCCCATACTTCAACTTTGAGGTTCCAACAGAGTTAACAGGTGTAGACACAGGAATCTTAGATCCTCGTGACACATACGCAGATGTTTCCGAGTGGGAGACAAAAGCAAAAGACCTTGCTGACAGATTCATCAAGAACTTTGCTAAATACGAAGGAAACGATGCTGGTAAGGCATTAGTAGCTGCTGGTCCTCAGAAATAAAAATTTCTGACAAGCAGAAAAAAAGGAAAATAAAGACGCGTTATCTGTTTAACGGGTGAAATATTACAAGGCACAGAATGTTTGAATTCTGTGTCTTGTTTTTTGCATTATGAAATTTAGATGATACAGGAGAAGTTCTATCGGAAAGTGCCTGTCGGAAGAATGGATAGAAAATCTTGAAATAAATCCGTCACATACACGTTTTACATAGAAAAAGCAAGTCCTATTTTATACAAAAATTTCCTACAAATTTTGACAAAATTTTCAACTTATTTTTTATTGAAAAGAAACAAATACTAGAGTATAATAAAATCATCAAAGATTCCTGGGATGTGCGACACCCTACTATTTTGAACCTACATTTACGTTCATGGGATTCTCATATCGCTGACTTGGATGCCAGGCCGCCGTCAGCAGCGGAAGGCAGAAGAGCAGTTGCGGACACCCACCTAGCTTTGCTAGGAGTCAAAATTGTAGGAAACGGCATTTTGGGTATTACAGAAGAAAATGTATATGGGACACGAAAGATTTTTAGAGTACAAAAGATTCTAAAGATACAGAAGAGAACATATGCAAAAGATAAATAGAACCAAAGAGAACCCGGTACAAAAGAGGAGCTGTTAAAAGTACAAAAGAGGACTTTTACGAAAGATAGATTTGTACGAAGGAAGAAGAGAAGCTGCTAAGTATTTAGCAGCTTCTTTAATTACTTTATAGGAAATATTGAGGATTGGTCCATGAAAAAAAGAACGAAGAAAAAAACAGGAATTTTATTGTTAGCAGCGGTATTGCTGCTTGGAATTGTAGTTACGATCAGGGTTATCACAGATAGAGGACAGACAAAAGACCGCATATCGGTAGCAGAAGCGGAAAATGAACTGGAAGAAGCAACCGGTGTCAGCTTAAAGTTAGACGGTGCTTATCTTACATATGCCGATGTGGAGGAAGTGGTAGACCGCCTGCATCTGAATGACTATATTGCTTATGAAAAAAAGAGTGGTGCAAAAAAGATACTAAGAGAAGAGTGGAATCCGATCTATGATAAAATTTTAGATTATTTAGATTCAGAGCATCGGATTCAAAAAGAAAGTGTTCTGGTACTTGGCGTGGATGAAAAGAAGAAAAGCGTGGACACCAGTATCGGTTCTTTTTCTTTGCAGGGAATCACCTTAGAAGAAATGAAACAGTATCGTCTGTATGTTACCGACCAGAAGATTCTTGGGATCGTAAAGCAGGAAAAAAAGAGCGAGAGTACTTTGGAAAATGTATATCTGAAAACGCTTGCCGATGGAAAAGCCATTGTGTTTTTTTGCGGAAAAGAATATGAATTTGCTACAAAAAGCACAGATGGAAAATTAAGCAATACCGTCTGTGACCTTGTATTTGAAAAAGAAAAGATCAAGGAAATCCGAAAAAAACAGGATACGATCACCGGAAATCTGATCACGATGGACCAGTCAGAGATTGAGATAGAAGGCTATGGAAAAATCCCATTAGCGAAGCGGGTTCCGGTTTATAAGATTTATGGAACGTTAGAAGAGAAGACCTTTCAGGATATTGTCATTGGAAATATGGATGTCCGGTATGTTGTTGGGAACGGAAAAGTGCAGGCAGTATTGTTAAAAGAACCGGCAAACATCAAAAATATCCGGGTGCTGCTTTTAAATGAAGGTTCGCCGTATTATGAAAATGTTTATCTGACTTCCGAGCAGAAAATGAAGATCACATTAGGGGAAGAAAAAAGAGAAGCAGAGGCAGGCAGTGTATTATCGGCAGCGGAACTATTAGGAACTTCCGAGGAAGCCTGCAAGATCAAGGCGGCGGATCATGGAAAAATCTATTTAACGAAAGCGGATGGAAGCAGAGAAACCTTAGGCTATTCCGGCAGTATGGAACTGCGTCACAGTGAACAGGGATATACTGTGGTAAATAAGATATCTTTAGAGGACTATATCTGTGGTGTCCTGCCGAGTGAGATGCCGGAGAAATTCCATGTCGAGGCATTAAAAGCACAGGCAATCTGTGCCAGAAGTTATGCCTGTATGCAAATGGTCAAAGGAGACTATGCAGCACTTGGTGCGCATGTAGATGACAGCACGAATTATCAGGTATACAACAAGAATCCGGCGGGCGAAAAGTCCGTAAAAGCAGTCGAAGATACGGTTGGTCAGGTATTAAAATACAAGGGAAATGTCGTAGAGGCATATTACTATTCCACCTCCTGCGGACATACCGGAACAATGGAAAACTGGAATCTTTCGGATGATAAGACCTATGGATATTTAAAAAGTGTCTGGGTAAAAAAAGATGCTCCAAAAACGGATCTATCTAAAGAGAAGAATTTCAGAACCTATATCCAAAGTGGGGATGAAGTATGTTTTGACGGAAAAACACCGTATTTTCGCTGGAGTGCGGCTTTAGATTTTAACCAAAAGGACGAAAATATACGAAATATCTTAAAAGAACAGAAAAAAGCAAATGGAAAAAATATTACATTTTATGCAAAGGATGGAACGAAGAAAAAATCCTTAAAAGGATTTGGAGCAATTACGGAAGTATCCGTAAAAAAGCGTGGAACTTCGGGAGCTGTTAAGATGCTGAAACTGAAATTTGAGAACGGAATGGCACTTGTGAAAAATGAATATAATATCCGTAGGATTTTAGGAGCTGCTTTAAAAGAAGTCACACTTCAGGATGGAACAAAGAATACGCAGATGACCGTACTGCCAAGTGCGTATTGTGTTTTAGACTATGATAAGAACACAAAGACCGCGTCAGCCATCGGCGGCGGATTTGGTCATGGGATCGGTATGAGCCAGTATGGTGCGGACGGAATGGCACAGGCGGGATATTCCTGCGATGAAATTTTAGGATTTTTTTATCATGATGTGAAAATTGAGAGTATTTATTGAGAAACTTGCCAAAACAGAAAGTTCATGGTAACCTTTTATTCGGAGAAACAGAAGTGAGGTTTTTAAAACAATGCTTTGGAAGATTTTTGGAAATGTAAAAACATTTTTAGATAAATGCCGGATAGATAATATTACAGCCTTTGCGGCACAGTCGGCGTTTTTTATTATTTTGTCGGCAATTCCATTTTTGGTGGTGTTTAGTTCCTTATTAAAATACACACCGATCTCACAGGATATGCTGACAACGGCAGTTGGAAATTATATGCCAAACTATATTTCACCGCTAGTGAACTCGATCATTGCGGAGGTATACAATCAGTCTGTCGGATTGATCTCGATCGCGGCGGTGGTTGCGATCTGGTCGTCTGCGAAGGGCTTGCAGTATTTAGGAACCGGACTGAACATGGTCAATAACTGTCAGGAAACCAGAAACTGGTTTGTACTGCGTTTCCGTGCGATATTCTATACTGTAGTCCTGATCCTGACACTGATCACCGTGCTGGTATTGCTGGTATTCGGAAGTACGCTGCAAAAGGCAGCCATTCGGTATGTGCCGATCATTTCGCATTTTATGAGTGTGCTGATTGGAATCCGTATCATTATTATCATGGGTGTGCTGATCTTTTTCTTCGCATGGATCTTTAAAATGGTGCCAAACCGCAAGGCTTCGTTTAAGAGTCAGCTTCCGGGGGCAATTTTAAGTGCCGTTTCGTGGTATGTATTTTCGTTTGGACTGTCTATTTATGTGGAGTATTTTAACGGATTTTCCACCTATGGAAGTCTGGCAACGATCGTGCTTGTCATGCTGTGGCTGTATTTTTGTATGTATATCCTGCTGCTCTGTGCAGAGACCAATGTTGTCTTTTCGGATCTGTTCCACAAATGGAGAGCAAAATTGCATGAAAAGCGAGTGGGAGATAAGAAATAACCGGAAACATAAGTACGAACGAGATAAGAAATTACTTGCAGTTTTTAGCAGGCTGTGCTAAAATGTGAGAAGTTTAGAAGAAAAGCAAAGAAAGTGTCAGTAGTCTGTTATACTTTTTTCAGAGAGAAGATGCCATCGGCTGAAAGCATCTTTAAGGTAAGGTAACAGATGAATTTCTCACTGGAGCTTCCGGATTGAACAGAATGACAAGTAGGTCCGGACGGGTCATACACGTTAAGTATTTGAATGAAGAGCCCGATTTTTGGGAATTAAGGTGGTAACGCGGAGAATGCTTCGTCCTTTTTATGATAAGAAGGACGAAGCTTTTTTTATGCTATGGAAAATACCGTGTTTCCTATAGAGCAGAATGTCCTTCGGGCGAAGATGCGACTAAGAAAGGAGATTTATTATGAAAGAAAAGCTGCAAAAAATCAGAGAGGAAGCAGTGCGTCAGATAGAGGAGGCAAAGGAACTCAATGCGTTAAATGATGTCCGTGTTTCCGTGCTTGGAAAAAAAGGAGAGCTGACCGCAGTTTTAAAGGGTATGAAAGACGTAAAACCGGAGGATCGTCCGATGGTTGGTCAGTTAGTAAATGAGACACGAGAGGCAATTGAGCGTACCTTAGAAGAGACAAAGAAAAAATTAGAGAGTGCCGAGTTAGAGCATCGTTTAGAAAAAGAAGTGATTGACGTAACATTACCGGCAAAACAGAATTCTGTCGGACATCGTCATCCGAATATGATCGCATTAGAAGAAGTAGAGCGTATTTTCGTCGGCATGGGCTATGAAGTCGTAGAAGGACCGGAAGTAGAACAGGACTACTACAACTTTGAGGCGTTAAATATTCCAAAGAACCATCCGGCAAGAGACGAACAGGATACATTCTATATTAATGACAGTATCGTGCTCCGTACCCAGACTTCTCCGGTACAGGTGCGTGTCATGGAGGAAGGAAAACTCCCGATCCGTATGATCGCACCGGGAAGAGTGTTCCGTTCCGATGAAGTGGATGCGACACATTCCCCTTCTTTCCATCAGATCGAGGGAATGGTTGTAGATAAGAACATTACTTTTGCGGATTTAAAAGGTACTTTAGCAGAATTTGCCAAAGAACTGTTTGGAGAGGATACCAAAGTAAAATTCCGTCCGCATCATTTCCCGTTTACAGAACCGAGTGCGGAAATGGATGTTACCTGCTTTAAATGTGGTGGAAAAGGCTGCCGCTTCTGCAAGGGCGAAGGCTGGATCGAGATTTTAGGCTGTGGAATGGTACATCCGAAGGTTTTACGAATGAGCGGTATTGACCCGGAAGAATATTCAGGCTTTGCATTCGGAGTAGGATTAGAGCGAATTGCTCTGCTGAAATATGAGATTGATGATATGCGTCTTTTATATGAGAACGATATCCGTTTCTTAAAACAGTTTTAGATGAAAAGGTAAAGGAGAATAGCGATGAGAACATCATTAGAATGGATAAGATCAATGGTGCCGGAATTATCATGTACGGCACAGGAATATATGGATGCAATGACACTTTCCGGCTCTAAAGTAGAAGGTTATGAGGAGTTAGATGCGGATTTAGAGAAGATCGTCATTGGACAGATTGAAAAGATTGAAAAACATCCTGATGCAGACAAGCTGATTATCTGCCAGGTCAATGTTGGTACAGGAGAAAATATTCAGATTGTAACGGGAGCACCAAATGTAAAAGAAGGCGATAAGGTTCCGGTCGTATTAGACGGTGGACGTGTTGCCGGTGGTCATGATGGAAAAAAGACACCGGGCGGAGTCAAAATCAAAAAAGGAAAACTGCGAGGCGTGGAATCTTTTGGTATGATGTGCTCAATAGAAGAGCTTGGTTCTACAAAGGACATGTATCCGGAAGCACCGGAATATGGAATTTATATCTTCGCGGAAGATGCAGTGGTTGGAGCAGATGCAGTAGAAGCACTCGGACTTCACAATTCCGTATTTGAGTATGAGATCACATCAAACCGTGTAGACTGTTTTGGAATCATCGGACTTGCGAGAGAAGCGGCAGCAACTTTCAGAAAAGAGTTCCATCCGCCGGTAGTCACCGCAACCGGAAATAATGAGGATGTCAATGATTATGTTAAAGTATCGGTAGAAGATACAAAGCTTTGCCCAAGATATACTGCGCGTGTAGTAAAAAATATTAAGATCGCACCCTCACCGGAGTGGATGCAGCGCAGACTTGCCGCACAGGGAATCCGTCCGATCAACAATATTGTAGATATAACAAACTATGTCATGGAAGAATACGGTCAGCCAATGCATGCCTATGACTTAGATACGATCGCAGGACATCAGATCGTAGTAAAAAGAGCAGAAAAAGGACAGAAATTTGTGACCTTAGACGGACAGGAACGTACGCTGGATGATTCCGTACTGATGATCTGTGATGGTGAAAAAGCAATCGGTATTGCAGGAATCATGGGTGGTGAGAACTCCATGATCACAGACGATGTAAAGACCATGCTGTTTGAGGCTGCCTGCTTTGATGGAACCAATATCCGTCTTTCCTCTAAAAAAGTAGGACTTCGTACCGATGCGTCCGGAAAATTTGAAAAAGGCTTAGATCCGAATAATGCGATCGAGGCAATGAACCGTGCCTGCCAGTTGATCGAAGAATTAGGTGCAGGAGAAGTAGTCGGTGGAGTTGTAGATGTCTATACAACCGTCAAAGAAGGAAGAAATATCCCTTTTGAGCCGGAAAAATACAACAGACTGCTCGGAACAGACATTGCACCGGAAACCATGTTAGACTACTTCGAAATGTTAGACTTAGGATATGACAAAGAGAAAAACGAGATTTTAGTTCCATCCTGGAGACAGGACTTAGAGTGTGATGCAGATATTGCGGAAGAGGTTGCACGTTTTTATGGATATGATAAGATACCGACCTCCCTTCCAAGCGGAGAAGCAACTACCGGAAAATTATCCTTCAAACTGCGCGTGGAAAAATTAGCAAGAGATATTGCTGAATTCTGCGGATTTTCACAGGCAATGACGTATTCTTTTGAAAGCCCGAAAGTATTTGACAAGCTGCTGCTTCCGGCAGACAGCCCACTGCGTGAAACCGTAGTCATCACCAATCCGTTAGGCGAAGATTTCAGTATTATGCGAACCGTTTCCTTAAACGGAATGTTGGCTTCCTTAGCAACCAATTATAATAGAAGAAACCAAAATGTGCGTCTGTATGAGCTTGGAAATATTTATCTTCCAAAGCAGACTCCGGTTACGGAATTACCGGAAGAACGTATGCAGTTCACACTCGGAATGTATGGAGAAGGGGACTTCTATACGATGAAGGGTGTCGTAGAGGAGCTCTTTGACAAACTTGGAATGCATGAAAAGGCAGAATATGATCCGTCTGATAAGAAGTCATTCCTACATCCGGGCCGTCAGGCAGATATCGTATATCACGGAAATGTCATTGGCTATTTAGGAGAGATCCATCCGACCGTTGCCGCAAATTATGCGATCAAAGAACGTGTCTATGTAGCAGTTCTGGATATGCCGTATATTGTGGAGTATGCAAGTTTTGACCGTAAATACCGGGGTATTGCAAAATTCCCGGCAGTAACGAGAGACCTTTCCATGGTAGTGCCAAAAGAGGTATTAGCAGGCGACATCGAAAAAGTATTTGATGAAAAAGGCGGACAGTATTTAGAAAGCTATGCGCTGTTTGATATTTACGAAGGAGCACAGATCAAACGCGGTTATAAGTCCATTGCCTATACCCTGACCTTCCGTGCACAGGATAAGACCTTAGAGGATGCCGATATCCAGAACGCAATGAATAAGATCCTGAAAAAATTGGAAGAACTGGGAATTGAACTCCGTAAATAACTATGTTATAATCATTACAGAAAAATAATTAGCAAAGAGCAGGATTCAGCGAATTCTGCTCTTTTAAGGAATAGGTAATGAACGTAAAAGATTTTGATTTTGAACTTCCACAGGAATTAATTGCACAGGATCCGTTAGAGGATCGCTCCGGTTCTAAATTGTTGGTTTTAGATAAGGATACCGGAAAAACAGAACATCGGATCTTTCGGGATATCGTATCCTACCTGAATCAGGGTGACTGTCTGGTACTCAATAATACGAAAGTAATTCCGGCACGTTTATATGGAGTGAAAGAGGGAACCGAAGCCCATATAGAGATCCTTTTGTTAAAAAGAAGAGAAAATGACATTTGGGAGACGTTAGTAAAGCCGGGCAAAAAAGCAAAACCCGGTACAAAGATCATTTTTGGAGACGGATTGTTAACAGGTGAAGTCATAGACGTGGTAGAAGAGGGAAACCGTCTGATACAATTTTCTTATGAGGGAATCTTTGAAGAGATTTTAGACAGATTGGGGCAGATGCCGCTTCCACCGTATATTACACACCAGTTAAAGGATAAAAACCGCTATCAGACGGTATATGCAAAATATGATGGTTCTGCCGCTGCACCGACTGCGGGACTGCATTTTACACCGGAACTGTTACAGACGATCCGTGAAAAGGGTGTCCATATTGCAGAGGTCACACTCCATGTCGGATTAGGAACATTCCGGCCGGTAAAGGTAGAGAATGTCAGCGAACATCATATGCATTCGGAATTCTATATGATAGATGAAAAGGCAGCGGATACGATCAATGCCGCAAAACGTGCAGGCGGACGGATCATATGTGTAGGGACGACAAGCTGTCGGACATTGGAATCGGCTGCAAAAGAAGATGGCACGATCGAGCCGACCAGTGGCTGGACGGAGATATTTATATATCCGGGGTACCGTTTTAAGATATTAGATGCATTGATCACGAATTTTCATTTGCCGGAATCCACGCTTTTGATGTTAGTGTCAGCGTTAGCAGGAAGAGAGCATGTCCTTGCGGCATATCAGGAGGCAATAGAGAATAAATACCGTTTCTTCAGTTTTGGGGATGCGATGTTTATTACTTCGGAAAACACGAAGGAAGGAGAGGATTAAGGACTATGGAAGAAAAAAGAAAACATAAACGGCTGGAGTTAGACGTGACCGTCGAATTAGAGCGTTTAGATGAGGATGGGGTTACGACACTTCGCTATTCCCATGTGGAAGTAGTGGATATTTCAAGAACCGGAATCGGGTTTAAAGCAGGACAGCGGCTTGAAGTGGGTTCTCACTATAACACAAAGATCCAAATCTGGACGAAAGAAATTATTGACGTAGTGATCGAAGTTGTCCGCTGCGAAGAGTTAGAGGATGGCTATCGCTATGGGGGAATCTTTATTGGCATGTCCAATACAGATGCTTTAAAAATTGATATCTATCAGATTTTTAATGATATCTGAAATGGAGTTATGAAAGATGTAATCCATACATCGAACATAGAAGAAGGGGGTTATATATGGAACGTTTGAAAAAAACAAACCAGACCATGTTGGCCGTTGTGGGTTTTCTGACCGCCATCATTCCGGCTTTTACGTTTGCGGAAAAACTATATAACGGCAACAATCTGGTCTTATATTCCACACTGATTTCTGCACTCGCAGGAGTCATTGCATTTTTGATTTTAGGAACGAAATTTGCAGATAAGTACGCAGTTCGTTATTTTCTGATTGTCTTTTACGGACTGACGTACTCTTTCTGGATACTTTTTTCAGAGCATATTATTATCTTTGCATGCTCTTACATAGCCTGTTCCGTCGTGGTAGTATACCATGATAAAAAATTTACAACCGTGGCACTGACAGCAGTTTTTGTGGTTAATACGGTTCTGTTTTTAGCAAGACTGAAAATGGGCACATCATCACTGATGGTTGTATTAACACAGATTGTCATCAACATTTTATTTGTACTGACTTATGCTTACACAAATCGTTTACAGAGGATTTTTGCAACGGAGGATGAAAAAGAGATACAGATCGGTCAGCAGGAACAGGAACATCAGATGATGCAGTTGTTAGAGACTTCGGAAGCTGTCAAAGAGACTGTCAGCACCTCGAAAGAATCTGCAGTACGTTTAAGAAACCAGATGCAGCAATCAGCAATGGCAACACAGGAGATTGCATCCAGTACGCTGCAGACCGCAGAGAGCATTCAGGAGCAGACACAGTTGACCACGGAGATTCAGCAGTTGATCCGGGAAATCAATGTTGTTTCTGAAACCGTACAGGATTTTGTACATACATCTGTAACAGCTTCTAATCAGGGACAGGTCTATATGAATGAGTTACAGGAGAGTACGAATACGATCGTAAAAGAAAGCCGTGAGCTGAGTGACGAAATGCAGTATTTATCAGAAGAGATTGTCAATATGAAAGGTATTACAGAGACGATCTCAAGCATTTCTTCGAGCACAAACCTGCTTGCATTAAATGCTTCGATTGAGGCGGCAAGAGCCGGTGAAGCCGGAAAGGGATTTGCTGTAGTTGCGGATGAGATTCGTGAATTAGCAGATGAAACAAAAGAATCTACCGAAAATATCGAACAGGTATTAGAGAACTTTATCGGAAAGATTGAGGACATGGTAAAGACCGTGACACATACGGCAGAAACCGTTAAGCAGAACAGTGAGATCATGGAAAAAGCCAATACATCCTTTGAAAATATTGCTTCTGACCTGATGAGAACCAATGAAGAAGTTCAGACACTTCACAATGACTGTGTAAACTTACAGGATAACAACGCAAAGATCGTAGACCAGATATCCAATCTGTCTGCAACCACAGAGGAAGTATCTGCGCAGGCAGAAAATTCCGAGAATCTGCAAAATATCTGCTTAGAAGAGAGTAGAAAGATTACGGAGATACTGGAACATTTAGCAGAATCTGTTTCGCAGTAGGAAAATAATCCAAGAGGTACATAATGCACCTGCGGGAGTTACTATCGGACAGCCTTGCAGGTGCTTCTCTTTATAAAAAAAATACAGGAAAATACAAAAAAATAAAAAAATTTAAAAAATTTGGTAAGTTTTATAATTAAATGCGAAAAGAGATATATCAAGCTCTTTCGCATTTATTTTTTTTACCCTAAAAGAAGAAATTTTGTAGGAGGAGATTAGTTGAGACGATACAAGAGATTGAAGATTGAAGATAGAAAAATAATAGAAAAGATGATATTAGATGGAAGAGATGTAAAAGATATAGCGAAAGCGACAGGAGTGCATATAGCCACTGTTTATAGAGAGTTAAAAAGAGGAAACGAATTAGGTGGATATTCGGCAGAAAAGGCACAGCATGAACTAAAAAGAGGATGATAGTAATGGAAAATATAAAAGTGCAACCAGTGTATGGCATGTTAAATTTAAGAGTGGAGAGAGAATTAGCAACTAGTTCTTATGAGTATATCTTAAAAGATATTAAAGATCTTAAAAATAATTATATACGGTTCGGATTTCATCTTTGGGAGTGTCAGAGCATGAAATATTATGAGGATTTTGGCTATGATAATTTTTATGATTTTGTAGATGCAAATTTTCATATGGATAAGTCCGCAGTATCTCGGTGTATAAATGTCTTTTTAAAA
>ULXU01070814.1_pt1 | contig 13603 bp, 9 predicted proteins | sample 1961521 | NCBI WGS metagenome assembly ULXU01 (sample SAMEA4835845, study PRJEB28245) | human gut metagenome | biome: gut microbiome; material: fecal sample | place: Denmark | collected 2008
CACTTCCATACGGTCAAGCAACGGTCTTGGAATGTCCTGTAAAGAATTGGCTGTCGCAATGAAAAATACTTCTGAGAGATCCACCGGTATCTCAACGTAGTGATCTCGGAATTTGCTGTTCTGCTCTGCATCTAGCACCTCTAATAATGCAGATGCCGTATCCCCTTTGTAATCACTGCTCATCTTATCGATCTCGTCAAGCAGCAGCAGAGGATTTTTCACTCCGGCACTCCGCAGTCCATTGATGATGCGTCCCGGCATTGCACCCACATAAGTCTTTCTGTGTCCCCGGATCTCTGCTTCATCCCGGACTCCGCCCAGGCTGATGCGGACGTATTTTTTATCCAGTGCACGCGCTACGGAGCGGGCAATACTCGTCTTTCCGGTCCCAGGGGGACCCACCAGACAGATGATCGGACTCTGACCTTTTTTTGTCAGGTTGCGCACAGCAAGGAACTCTAACATACGCTCTTTGACTTTTTCCAAACCGTAATGGTCTTCGTTTAAAATGCGCTCTGCGTTTTTGATATCCTTGTTATCCTTTGATGCCTTATCCCACGGCAATTCTAACAATGTCTCAATGTAGCCCCTGCTTACCGCACTCTCCGATGAGCTTGAGCTGATATTTTTAAACCGGCTGATTTCTTTTCTGATCTTGTCTTTGACTTCTTTTCCGGCTTTTAACTGCTTTAATTCTGCCAGAAAATGATCTGCATCGGACTCGGTATTGTCTTCGCCGAGTTCCTCTCTTATGATCTTCATCTGTTCCCGCAGGATGTATTCTTTCTGGTTTTTGTCCACACGCTCTTTGACTTTTGCCTGAAATTCGTTTTTGATCGCAATGATCTCGATCTCTTTTAAAAGAAGTGCCATCAACACTTCATAACGTTCGGTCAGAGACACGGCTTCCAATATCTTCTGCTTTTCCTCATAACCAACCGGCAGATTATTGGCAAGCTGATCCATCAGCTTTTCCAATTCCGTATTTTCCCTGACCTGACGCTGCAACTCTTTTCCCAGACGGTTATTGACTGCACCATACCGCTCAAATGTCTCCTGGATGCCACGCACCATCGCCATCTGAACTTCCTCAGTCAGTTCCTCTTCTGTTTCATCAAAGCAGACAACCTCCGCCAGCAGATACTCTGGATGGTCTAAAAAGGAGCTAAGTTCTGCGCGCTCCTTTCCCTCCACTAAGATACGGACAATATTATTCTGTAGCTTTATAACCTGCTTTACCTCGGCAATGATACCGATCCGATACAGATCCTCCTGTGCCGGATCTTCCTGTTCCACATCCTTTTGTGTCACAAGAAAGATCTTCTGTTCTTCCATCATGCAGGCTTCTACTGCCTTGATCGACTTTTCACGGCTCACATCAAAATGAGCGATCATTCCGGGTAAAATTACCATACCGCGCAGCGCAACTGCCGGCATCTTTTTCACCATTGCTTCCAATGTTATTTTTCCTCTATTTTTTTAGTCTCCTGGCCTTCCACTGTCAGCTTTTCTTCTACCAGATCCTTCGTAATCTGGCATTTTGTAATACTCTCATCGGACGGGATATGGTACATCATATCCAATGTGACTGCTTCCATGATCGCACGCAGTCCTCTCGCTCCGGTCTTGCGTTCCAATGCCTTGTCTGCGATCGCTTCTAAGGCTTCTTTGTCAAATTCCAGTGCGACTCCGTCGAGTTCGAATAATTTCTGATACTGTTTTGCCAGTGCGTTTTTCGGTTCCTGTAAAATACGGATCAGTGCATCCCTGTCAAGCATATCCAGAGAAACGGTTACCGGTACTCGTCCAATAAACTCCGGAATCAGACCGAATTTGACGAAATCCTGCGGTAACACGTGTTTGAACACCTCTCCGATGTTAAATTCATTTCTGTCTTTGACCTCTGCATTGAATCCGATGCTCTTCTGATCAAGACGTGTCTCGATGATCTTGTCTAATCCATCAAATGCTCCACCGCAGATAAATAAGATATTGGTGGTATCGATCTGGATCAGTTCCTGCTGCGGATGTTTTCTTCCTCCCTGTGGCGGAACGGATGCTACAGTTCCCTCTAATATCTTAAGAAGTGCCTGCTGCACGCCCTCTCCGGAAACATCTCTGGTAATCGAAACATTCTCGGATTTTTTGGATATCTTATCGATCTCATCGATATAGATGATACCGTGCTGTGCACGCTCTATATTATAATCTGCTGCCTGGATCAGCTTTAACAGAATATTTTCTACATCTTCACCTACATAACCAGCCTCTGTCAGTGTGGTCGCATCTGCGATCGCAAATGGTACATTTAATACACGCGCCAGTGTCTGTGCCAAAAAGGTCTTACCGGATCCGGTCGGTCCTAACATTAAGATATTGCTCTTCTGAAGCTCTACTCCTAAGTCCGGTCCTGCCATAATCCTCTTATAGTGGTTATACACTGCAACAGACAATACTTTTTTTGCCTGCTCCTGTCCGATGACATAGTCATCCAGAAATGCTTTTAATTCTTCCGGTTTTAAAAGGTTGATCTGTTCTTCTTCCGGCGCTGCCTCTGCTCCTGTTTCTTCGCCCTCAAGCTCTTCTTCTATAATCTCAGCACAAATATCCACGCACTCATCGCAAATATAGGCACCGTTTGGTCCGGCGATCAGTTTTCTGACCTGATCCTGAGATTTTCCGCAAAAGGAACAGCGGTATTTCTCCTCATTTCTTCCTGCCATTTTCTCTGCTCTCCATCTTTTTATTAATACGCATTGAGGGCATCCGGATAGAAAGATGCTTCTTTCTATATTTGGGTACCCTCACATACATTGACCGATTAAAGCTTATCTGCTTGTAATCACGTTATCAATTAAACCATATTCTTTTGCTTCCTCTGCAGACATATAGTAATCTCTCTCGGTGTCTGCTGCAACGACATCATAAGGTTTTCCTGTGTTTGCTGCAAGGATTTCATTTAATTTTTTCTTGGTCTTTAAAATATTTTCTGCCGCGATCTGGATCTCGGTTGCCTGACCTTTTGCTCCGCCAGACGGCTGGTGGATCATGATCTCTGCGTTTGGCAGCGCAAGTCGTTTTCCTTTGGTACCTCCTGCTAACAGGAATGCTCCCATGCTGGCAGCAAGACCGATACAGATTGTGGACACATCACATTTAATATACTGCATCGTGTCATAAATCGCCATACCGGCGGTTACCATACCACCCGGAGAATTGATATATAACTGGATATCTTTTCCCGGGTCTTCTGACTCTAAGAAAAGTAACTGGGCAACGACCAGACTTGCTGTGGTCTCATTTACTTCTTCTCCAAGGAAGATGATTCTGTCTTTTAATAAACGGGAGTAGATATCGTAATTGCGCTCTCCCCTGCTTGTCTGTTCAATGACATAAGGTACTAAACTCATGATGTAATCCTCCATTCTACCGTATTCTTGTTTAGAAATATTTTATAATTGCTTAAAAGCCTAAACAGACCGGCCCATATGAGCCAGTCTGTGTGTATTGCTTACTCCTGCAACAGCTATGGATCTGTATCTTATTCCTCTGTAGCTTCCTTTGCTTCAGCTTCTTTTTCTTTCTTTGTTTTTGCCTTTGCTCTCTCTTTTACGTTTTCCATGATAAGATCAACGGCTTTTGTTACTTTGAGATCTCTTGCGATAGACTCTTTCTCAGAATCTCCCATGTACTCTTTTAATTTGTCAGCTTCCATACCGTAAGCGGCAGCCATCTTCTCAACTTCTGCATTGATCTCGTCATCAGTCACTTCGATGTTCTCGTCTTTTGCGATCTGCTCTAATACAAGGCTGCTCTTGATACGTGTCTCAGCTTCCGGGCGAACCTGCTCTTTTAATTTATCTAAAGTCAGTCCTGAGAACTGCATGTACTGCTCCATGGAAAGTCCACTCTGTGCGATTCTCTGTGCAAACTCATTGATCATGTTCTCACACTGTGTATCTAACATAGCCTCCGGGATGTCCATAGAAGATTTGTCGATGATCTTCTGGATTGCTTCATCCTCTTTGGTACGTTTTGCATCGTTTTCTTTCTGCTCTTCTAAGCGTTTCTTTAAGTCAGCTTTGTACTCTTCTAAGGTATCGAACTCAGAAGCATCCTGTGCGAACTCGTCGTTTAACTCTGGAAGTTCTTTTGCTTTTACTTCGTGGATCTTAACTTTGAATAAAGCTGGCTTTCCTGCTAACTCAGCTGCCTGATACTGCTCTGGGAATGTTACGTTTACATCTACTTCATCCCCTGCGTTCTTACCAACAAGCTGGTCTTCGAATGTATCAATGAAAGAGTGGGAACCGATCTCTAATGGATGATTCTCGCCTTTTCCGCCCTCAAATGCAACTCCGTCAACAAATCCCTCGAAGTCGATCACTGCGGTGTCTCCGTTCTGAACGGCTCTGTCTGTTACAGTAACAGTTCTTGCGTTTTTCTCTCTTTCTTTCTCTAACTCTGCTGCTACCTCGTCATCAGATACGGAAGTATCGATCTTGGTTACCTGTACGCCTAAGTATTTACCAAGTTTTACTTCTGGTCTTACTGCTACTTCTGCTGTGAAAATGAAAGATTTTCCTTTTTCAATCTGGACAACATCGATGGTTGGTCTTGAAACGATATCAATTCCGCTCTCATCTACTGCTGATGGATAGTTATCCTGGATCAGGGTATTCGCTGCATCTTCATAAAATACTGCAGGACCATACATCTTCTCGATCATCTGTCTCGGCACTTTACCTTTACGGAAGCCTGGGATGCTGATTTTACCTTTCTCTTTCATATAGGCAGCCTGAAGAGCTTTCTCTACTTCCTCTGCTGCTACTTCAATGGTGAGTTTTGCCATATTCTTTTCTAAATTTTCTACCTGTACACTCATTATAACTTGTTTCCTCCTTAAATGATATTCAAACATCCCGGCAGCGCCGGAACTAATGTAATGCACGTTTCCGTTTCGACAGCCGCCTGCCGCCCTTTCTACAAGGACTTCTGCCTGTTTCCCGGAAAAAAAGGGCGTACTCCGACTATCACAGTCATTTTAGGATTATAACATACTCATTCAGAAAATACTAGCCTTTTTTTTCATCCTTTGCCACTTTTACTAACACCATTGCCGAAATCGGAGCGATCTCTGCCACTTCGTCTGAAAGGACTGCAATCGGTTTTACTCCCGCATATGCTTCATTGACACAGACCTCGTAACTTCCCTCCGGCAGTTTTACCTGTGTTTTCGTGCGGTTCGGATTAAAGATCACGACGATGCGCTCCGCGCTCTCTCCCCGGATACCGCCAGAAATCTCAAAGGCTGTTACATTGGGTTCCAGTCCCCCGATGACTTTCACATGTGCCCGCACATCCTCTGCCGATGTAAGCCGTAATGCGCCATGCGCTTTGCGGAATGCGATGAGCCCTTTATAATACGCATAGACTTTTTTATATTCTTCTTTTTCAAGATTGTTCCATTTGATGCTGTTTACTTCATCGGAAGAAGCATAGCTGTTTTCCACAAAATTGCCCTCTGCATCCACTTTTGTGCGCAGCATCTCTTCACCTGCCTGAAAAAATGGAATACCCTGTGCCATCATATAAATAACGGTTGCAAGATTGTTCATCCGTATCCGCTCTTCTCTTGGCGTCCTCGGATTTCCGACTGCGATCCGGTCCATCAGGGTAAAATTGTCATGGCAGGATGCGTAGTTTATCGTCTGTACCGGTGTCTTACACCAGTCCGGCATTCCCATAAAGCATTTTTTTACCTGCTCTTCCAGTCCTTTGGCTCCGGACACATAGCCGCGTTCTTTCATATAAAATACATGACCTTTTAACAGATCACGGATCGTATCGCTGAAATAAGCAAATCCCGGTGTTTCCTGCGAATGAAGCTGTGTTGCCATGTGATACCCCTTTTTGGTCACTTTCGTGTCAAGTGTCCAGCCTTCTCCGTAGAATATCACATCCGGGTGCTTTTTATGTACTTCGGTTACGATCTCATTTATGGTTTCCGTGTCGATCAGTCCAACCAGATCAAAACGGAAGCCGTCCAGATGGTATTCGTCCGCCCAGTAGCAGACCGAATCCACAATGTATTTTCTTACCATCGAACGCTCAGATGCTGTATCGTTTCCACATGCTGAACCGTTCGAATAAATTCCGCTACTGTCTATTCTGGAAAAATAACCAGGCACCAGTCTGTTAAAGCAAAATTCCTCTGCATTGTGCACATGGTTATAAACCACATCCATCACCACACTGATCCCATTTTCATGCAGTGCCTGTATGGTCTGTTTTAACTCCTTTACACGCACCTCTCCGTGATATGGATCGGTCGCATAAGAACCCTCCGGCACATTATAATTAATCGGGTCATAGCCCCAGTTAAACTGCGGTTTGTCCAGTTCCGTCTCATCCACGGAACCATAATCATAGAACGGAAGCAGATGCAGATGGGTAATGCCCAGATCTTTCATGTGGTCAAGACCGGTCGCAACGCCATGCGCGGTCTTGGTTCCGGTTTCGGTCAGTCCCAAAAACTTACCTGCATGTTTTATGCCCGCGCCCTCATCCATGGACAGATCTCTCACATGCAGCTCGTAGATCACAGCATCCGTCACTTCTTCGCCGGCATGTGGATTTTTATCTTTTTCCCAGCCCTCTGGATCTGTTGAGGCAAGGTTTAATACCATGGCACGATCTCCGTTTACGCCAGTGGTGCGTGCATACGGATCGCATGCCTCTCTTATTTCCTGCTCAACTTTGACCTCGTAGGTATAATAGGTACCGTTTAAGTCTCCCTGCTTTTCTGCCACCCATACGCCATGCTCCGTCCGCTTCATTGGAAGCTGCTCCAGCCGGTCTGCCACCCCTTTGGTGCCTCCCCGGTATAAATTCACTGCCGCAGTCTCTGCCGTAGGTGCCCACAGCTTAAATGTGGTCTTTTCCCTGCTCCAGACTGCCCCCAAATCATCTCCGCTATAGGTATATTCCTTTTCAAATGCTTCTGTTGCATACATATCCCAATTCACGATCTTACTCCCATTCCTTTCATGGATTCGTTTCTTCTCGTGCAAATTATACCACCAGTATTCCAATTAGCAAAGTGTTTTTTGTCTATTTTTTTGCTTTTTCCGAAAAAATGCGAAAATATCACGCATAACACAAAGGCTGATGCTTTCAGAAATATCTGGCTGGATCATTTTGACTCGAACAAGTGTTGTATGATACTTTCCGGAGAAATAAATCCCATTATGATTTCGAAGAAAATCCGAGAATTTTAAAAAGCGTTTCTGAAAGGATGTGACATGTCTTTTTGCGAAAGAACAGGTCAAATTATATTTTTCAGAAACGCTTTTCTAAAAATTCCGGATTTTTGAGACTAATAATGAGATTTATTCCCCGGAAAGTAATGAAAACAAACTTCTCAAAGCAAAATGATCCAGAACAATATTTCTGAAACCATCACCCCTTTATTGCAGCCCTGCGAACTGTGCCATATAGAGGTTGTAATAAGCTCCCTTTTTCTGCATCAGTTCTGCCGGGCTTCCCTGCTCTAAGATACCGCCCTGATCAATGACAAAGATCCGGTCTGCATTCTGTATCGTAGAGAGGCGGTGTGCTATGACAAAGCTGGTCCTGCCGGATAACAGTGCCTCAATGCCTTTCTGGACAAGCAGCTCGGTATGAGTATCGATGCTGGAGGTTGCCTCGTCTAAGATCAGGATCTTTGGCATCGAAACCATCGTTCTTGCAAATGCAATGAGCTGTCTCTGTCCAATGGAAAGCCCTGCGCCATGCTCTTTCAATTCAGTATCATAGCCTTTTTCCATTTTCATGATAAACGCATGCGCATTGACCGCTTTTGCCGCCGCGATCATCTCTTCTTCGGTCGCATCCAGCTTTCCATAGAGGATATTGTCACGGACGGTTCCGTGGAAAATAAAGTTATCCTGTGTCATCACACCCATCTGCTGTCTTAAACTCTCAATGGAGACCTTCGTCAGATCATAGCCATCGATCAATATTTTTCCGGATTCAATGTCATAGAAACGGCTGATCAGGTTTACGATCGTTGTTTTTCCGGCTCCGGTCGGTCCAACTAACGCGATCGTCTCGCCCGGCTGTACCTGAAAGCTGACATCTTCGAGAACTTTTGTCTCTGCAGGCGTTCCCTTATCATAAGTAAAGCTCACGTGGGAAAACTCCACATTTCCCTTAATTTCCGGCAGTTCCTGCACATCATTTGCATCCGTGATGTCCGCCGTGGTATCTAAGATATCAAAGATACGTTCTGCCGCGGTTAAATTGGTAACCAGATTATTGTAAAAATTACTGAGGTTCATGATCGGGTTCCAAAACATATTGATATACGTTCCAAATGCGACCAGAAGACCGACCGATACCTGTTCAAATCCAAGGAAACGGACTCCGACGAGATATAACATCATCGCTCCGATTCCCCAGCAGAAATCAACCACCGGGCCAAACAAATCTGCATATACGACCGCATCCCGGAATGAATCCCGGTGCTCATCTGCCAGCCCCTCAAAGATTTCCTGTGTCTCTTCCTCCGCACCAAAACTCTGTACCACATTCATTCCCGCGATATCCTCATGGATATACGCGTTCAGGTTGGAACCCTTTTTGCGGAAGATCTGCCATCTCTTATGCGAAGCCGTCTGTACAAACCAGATGCCTGCGATCATAAGCGGGATGGTGCTGAGTGAAGCAAGCGCAAGCCTGTAATCTTTCACCATCATGATGACGACAACCCCGACCACCGTAACAAATTCCGGGATCAGTGTGGTGATCATGTTGACTAACACATCCTTTAAGGAATTGACATCCCCGATGATACGTGCAAGGATCTTTCCTGTAGGACGGCTGTCAAAAAAAGAAAATGACAATGTCTGGATGTGTTCGTACAGATCATTTCGGATGCTCATCAAAATCTTGTTGGAAACAAGTGCCATGACATACATCCGGATCTTTACCATTACGATAAAGATGATATTTAAAATTAATGCAAACAGTCCCAGTTTCATCAATCCTTTGAAATCGGACTGTGCAATGTAATGATCGATCGCCTCTTCGATCAGCAATGGATTCACCAGTGAGATTGCAACGGTAATTCCCATGCAGATCAATACCGCGATCAAAATCCCTTTATATTCGAGCATATAGGAAAACAGTCGGCGCAGGATTTTTTTCTTGTCGGTGTTTTCCATATATTCGTCTTCCCGATAGGAATTGACTGCCATATAAACTTCCCTTCTTTCTATTATGCTGTAACACCTGTCATGCCCTCTGCGAGATAACTGCCATACTGTGCCAGATAGGTCTGATAGTAAAGTCCCTTCTTTTCGAGCAGTTCCTCATGAGTTCCGCGCTCTGCGATCTTTCCATCCTGCAGATAAATGATCTCATCCGCATGGCGTACCGCTGAGATACGGTGGGCAATGATCAGTTTCGTTGTGTCTTCTAATTCGTTTAATGTTTTCTGGATCTCATGTTCCGTCTCCATATCCAGAGCGGATGTTGAATCATCCAGCACCAAAATCGGCGCATGTTTTGCCAGTGCCCTTGCAATGCTGATACGCTGTTTTTGTCCGCCGGAAAGCCCTACTCCGCGCTCTCCGATGACCGTATCATACTGTTCCTCCATCTTTTCGATAAAGGATTTTGCTCTTGCATCCTCTGCGGCATTTCTGATCTCTTCCATCTCTAATTTTTTTCGTTTTCCCATCTTGATGTTTTCCTCGATGGTATCGGAAAACAGAAATACATCCTGCAAGACCACAGAAATATTGCTGCGCAGCTGTTTTAATTTCAGCTTGCGGATATCGGTGTCATCCACCCGGATGCAGCCATCCGTCGCATCATAAAACCGTTGCAACAGATGGGTCAAAGATGTTTTTCCCGAACCGGTTGCTCCCATAATGCCAAGTGTTTTTCCTGCCGGAAGCAAAAAAGAAACATCATTTAAGATCTCTTTTCCCTCGATTGCAAAGGACACATGACTAAACTCAACCTTGCCCTCCACATGCTCGAGTGTGACCGGCTGATCTTCATCTTTGATCTCTGCTGTCTGTGCATAGATCTTTTTGATCTTTTTATACGATGCGACTGCGGATGACACATCATTGGTGAGCCATCCTAACATTTCCATGGGCCAGGTACAGTTTCTGCTGTATTCCACAAATGCGACCAGCGCACCAAGGCTCATCGTGCCATTCATCACACTGACTCCGCCAAGGATCGTCGTTGCAACCGGCAGTGCCTTTCCCACAAACTGAAAGATCGGGTAATAACGCACCAGTGTTTTCGCCTGGCTCACATTCAGATCATAGTAGCGTTTGTTATGAGATTTGAATTTCTCGATCTCATATTTTTCTCTGGCAAATGCCTTTACGGTACGAACACCTGCCAGATTTTCCTCTGCCACCGTGGTAAGCACCGCATTTTCTTCACTGATCTCCTCGTAAATCTTGTCTAATTTCCGCTCCATTACGATCGCAACGGTTCCGCAGATGATCATGGTCGTAAGTGGCAGAAATGCAAGTTTCCAGTTCAACCGGAACATACAGTACAGTACAAAACTCACATGGATGATCACCTCGATCACCAGCATTCCGACATAGCCTAACGCATTCCAGATCTTATCGATATCGTCTTTAACCCTCGCCATCAGTTCTCCGGTATTCGTATTGTCAAAATAGCTCATAGATAGTGTCTGGATATGTGCGAACAGGTCTTTTCGCATTTCCGTTCCGATCGTTGCAGACATCTTATCAAACGTAAATTCCTTGCAATAGCCAAATACGCTCCGTCCGATACCGACAACCACGATGCCGGTCAGAAGCTTTGTCAGAAGTTCAAGCTTCCCTCCTATAATGACGTCATCTACAATTTTCTGTGTGATCTGCGGATAAATCATATCCAGCACGATTGCAATGATCATGGAGCATATGGCGAACAGATAGCCCTTCCAGTGCCCCAACAGATAGCTGTGTAATTTTTTCACGTCTAAATTCCTCCATTTCCCAGTCATTTCCCCGATGTTCCAACCGTTCTCTTACTCACTCACGCAAAAAATCCCTGGTAATGCCGATATAGGTCCTGCCATCTACGGCAAGCCTGTTCTCATACATTACCAGGGATCTCTATTTACAGGAAAACGGTATGTCTGTTTCTCTCAGACGATGCAGCTGCACCCTCCTAACACAGACCGGACCTCACCGAGGTAATCATATGACGGTTATTATTCTGTTTGTCTGTTACATGACTTGATAATCTGATCATTATTCTTACCTCTCTTTCCTTAAAATTTAGATTATATTGCATTCACGATTTTAAGTATACGCACATATTTCAGATACTGTCAATCATTTTTTCAAAATTTTCCAACATATTTTTTTATTTCCTGTCAATACTAGGATTAGGAACTACAGTTAATAATTGTATGTTCTAACTCACAAAATCATTCTATTTATCAGGAGGAAAAAACATGAGTGGATCTAACAATTCCGGGTCTAACACAAACAAAATGACTGTACCACAGGCAAAAGAGGCAATGAACCGCTTCAAACAGGAAGTAGCAAGCGAAATCGGAGTTCCTTTAAAAGAAGGCTACAATGGTGAACTTACTTCTGCACAGGCTGGTTCCATCGGTGGCGAAATGGTCAAAAAAATGATCATGAAACAGGAGCAGGAGATGTCCGGTCAGGCATAATCATCTAAAACAGATGGTACGTTTCGCAAACATTCTCTATGATAAAAAATCCCCTCTGTGGCGGCGTAATGCACCACAGGGGGGATTTTTATATCATACAATGTCTGGCTTTAATCTGCCCGGTAAACCAGTCCTTTTCTGACCTGTTCAACTGTCTCATCATCTGCAAAGTAACGCACGATCTCAAGTGCAAACGGGATTGCAGTTCCCATGCCACGGCTCGTGATCACATTTCCATCGACAACGACCTCTTTTTCTTCCACCTTGGCCCCAGTCAGTTTTTCCTCAAAGCCTGGATGACAGGTTGCCCATTTCCCTTCTAAAATGCCTGCTGCGCCAAGTACACTCGGTGCGGCACAGATTGCACAGACTAATCTGCCCTCTGCGGCAAACTGGCGGATGACTTTATTTACCGTCTCATCTGCCTGTAAATTCAACGTTCCCGGCATACCACCCGGCAACACAATACCGTCTAAGGTATCGTAATCTACTTCCGCTGCCAGTGCATCGGTTAAAAATGTTACCTGATGAGAACTGGTCACTTCTCTTTTTCCGGTGATCGAGATCATCACAATCTCCATTTTTGCTCTCCGCACGATATCTACTACGGTAAGTCCCTCTATCTCTTCACAACCATCTGCCATAAAAATTCCTATTTTCTTCATAGTTCCTCCGTTCCTGACTGTAACAAATATTATTTTCTTTTACTATATCTTTCCCCTCTGCAAATAGCAACCATTATTTTATGGTATCCCGCTCCGTTTTGTGATACGATAGATCTTACCAAGCAGCATACAGGGGGAATATGATGGAAATCGAACGAAAATATCTGATCAAAACACTGCCGGAAGATCTCGCGCAGTACCCATACAAAGAGATCGAGCAGGGCTATCTGAACACGGATCCTGTGGTGCGCATCCGCCGCTCCAACGATACCTACACTCTGACCTACAAGGGAAAAGGGCTTATGGTACGGGAGGAATATAACCTTCCTCTGACGAAAGAAGCCTTTTGTCATCTGAAAGAAAAGATCGATGGCAGACTCATAACCAAACGGCGTTATCTGATTCCACTACCGCCTCACTACACGATTGAGCTGGATGTTTTTTCCGGTGACCTTGCTCCATTACAGCTTGCCGAAGTAGAATTTGAAACCGAAGAAGAGGCAAATTCCTTTATACCGCCTTCGTGGTTTGGGGAGGACGTTACCTTTTCCAAAAAGTACCATAATAGCACATTAAGCCAGAAGGATTAAATCCTTCCGGCTTTTTTTAATAATTCATAGAGTGTCGGTTTAAAATGAAATTCTTCGACCGTACGCTCTACTTCCCGTAAATAATTTTCTTTGACGGACCGCGGAACCACCTTTTTCTGCACCGCACGGATCAGTATATTTTTCGGTGTATGTGCAAAATCGATAAATTCGAGCAGTTGTGTCTTATATCCGCATGTCTCGAGCAGATCTGCCCGTATTGCATCGGTTGCCAGTGCCGAAAACCGTTCTTTTATAATGCCATAGCGGGTCAGCAGGGAATACTCCTCCGTCTTGATCTGACTGTTTAACTCGTGCTGACAACACGGCACGGAAAAAATCATCTTCGCATTCCAGCAGATCGCATTATAGAGCGCGTAATCGGTCGCCGTATCACAGGCATGCAATGTCACCACCATATCCACTGGAAAATCTGCCTGATACCCATTGATATCACCGATTTCAAAATGCAGGTTTTCATATCCGTATTTCCGGGCTGCTGCATTGCAGTTTTTGATCACATCAGCTTTTAAGTCCAGTCCTACGATACGTACTTCCCGGTGCAAAATCTCAGTAAAATAATAGTATAAGATAAAGGTCAGATACGACTTTCCACAGCC
>ULXU01005331.1_pt1 | contig 13500 bp, 23 predicted proteins | sample 1961521 | NCBI WGS metagenome assembly ULXU01 (sample SAMEA4835845, study PRJEB28245) | human gut metagenome | biome: gut microbiome; material: fecal sample | place: Denmark | collected 2008
GCAAGTATGGCCGGATTGTCCCTTGCAGTCTTTAGCAGAAATCCGATTCTTACAAAGCCTTCCGTTGTCCTCGTAAGCTCCGTGTCAAGTGTCTGCTTGAACTCTTCATATCCTGCAAATGTCTTTTTAAGTTCTTCCATGCCTGCCTCCTATGCTGTTGCCTTTACTTGTTTGAGGTGCCTTATATACTCCTCAAGAAATCTGTCAATTTCTTCCTTATCCGGCTTCGTATCATGTATTCCATACCACTGGCGGATTCTGTTATCCGCAAGCTCTACTGTTATATACGGGATATCAGGCTCTGACTGCCGGCGCACCACAAGAATATATCTTTTGTTATCATTGTAGTTCTTCATGTACAGCTGATGCTCGCTCCCGACGCAGTGATGCAGTATACGTCCTTCAAGTACTATCTCACCTGCATCATATGCCGGCCGTATCATTAGTCCGTCCTGCTGCCATGTATATCTCTTCATGATTTTCCTGCTGACATCTGGTATCTTCGGATATCTGTCTTTCATGCGCTGCAGATACAGCTCATCTTTCTTCGCCTCATTCTCAGCACGCAGCCTGGCATATGTTTCATGCAGATTCCTCGGGCGCAGATATATCTCATTAGTCATGTCATCCCCCGCTTTTTCACGTTCACGCAGGTAATCAGCATATTCTATCAGTGCCCTTGCGAAGCTTCCATCATATTCGTTCCTGTACCTGTCAGCTGTATTGCAGAGTTTATCAACGCTCTGATACTTCAGAAGCATGTCGCACTCCTTTTCGCTTGAAGCGGCACTGTATATCATGTACAGCCTGTCATAATATTTACGTCCGATTCCTCTCGAATTGGCATATCTTATCAGGGGCAGCGCCATATATTCCCTGCCGCCTGCTGCTTTCTCCCTAAGATATCTGAAATCTTCTTTTGACATTTTCATTATTCGGGCAGCCTCAGTTGCATTCTTATCAATCATCCTCGTCCGTCCTTCAACATACAGCAGCTTCCGGCATATATATGCAAGTCCAAGCTTATACAGTGTCTCTATCTGTGGACAGTTGGCATATGTCACAAGTGTCTGGATTACAGCCATGTTCCTGTTCCTTCTGGTATCACAGTTCAACAGCCTGTGCATATCTTCCGGGCAGTATCTGAATGCACTGCCTGCTACTGCCTGCTCACGTCCATGCTCTACATCTATCTCATATGTCTGTATGCTCTTAGTTCTGTGCCATCTGCCTGAACCATATATGTACTGTCTGTCTCCTTTTTGGGTTAGGATAATGCGGCCATACTCATAGGTATCAACTTCAATACAGTCTGTCATGCGTCTTCCAGCGATTGTGTGGAATACTCTTATCACAAGCTTTTCCCCTGAAGTCTTCTGGTACAGGGCGGAGTCAAACTCCTGACCGTACACAGTATCATTTCTGATGCGCCCTGCCGGTCTCAGGTATCCTGATTTGCCACAAAGCGGGCATATGTACATTTTTCCTGCTTTCGGTACATTATGCAGTTCGGATATTCCTGTCAGCGGTTCACTGACACGCATATTGCGTGATGACTCTCCTCCGCACTGCAGACACCTGTAGTCCGCACGGCTTCCATACCTCTTATATGCAATAATATTGCTGATATCTACCCTGCTCATGATTCTTGAATTAAATGCATCAGGAATATCCGGGATATCTGCGAAGAGCGCTTCCATTTCTTCATCGTCCTTATTCTGCTTCAGCTGCTGCCTGTGCATGTCCACATCGTATTCATAATTAAATATTTCATCTGCCAAATCTTCATATCGGTGTCTGTGGACTGTCCACTTTCTCACAATCCTTTTATGCGCTGCCGTTATATATGCCCTTGATATCTCCGCATTATAAGGATTATTCCAGCCCGTCCTCGAATCCCATGTGCCTGATGCATAGTTGTAATGTGCATAATCATTGTCTGCAAGCACCAGCCTGTATATGGCTTTTTTATTATTAAACAGATCGATAATCAGATGCTTTTCATTCTTCAGCATGACTTCCTGTGCTGTGAGCATTGACTTTGCAACATTTTTTGTCGGCGGTACAGGCTCAACTGCGAGTATTGACTTCTTTTTCATTTTCATCGCCTCCGAGATAATATTCCCTTATGAGCCTCTTGGCTGTTGCCATGCCTGGGATTCCCATCTTGACACTTGATTCCCTTACTCCTGCTGCCTTAACTATGTCGCTGTCAACTGCATATGAATTTTTAAATGACCAGGTAAGAAGTCTTGCAATACACTCTTTCAGATGTCTGTCTTTCCTGCGTACACCCACTGCCATACACTTGTCATCCATGCACTGTACACGGATGTAGCTTACCCAGTCTTCAACAATCTCGACAGGCCTGAGCACTGCCGTCTCAACTGCAAGCTTTCCGTATGCTGCGGTCAGGGGTGTGCACAGGCTGTCTGTAACGCCGTCCATGTAGTCCTGGACATCATCCTCATCGATGCCGTTCTCTTCTGCCAGCTCCTTAAGTGCTCCTGTGTCACCTTCCGCCTTCTGTCCTGCTGCCGCAGCATTTAGCTCTTCTGCCGAATCAAATTCTCCAAATGTATCAAACATATCTGCCTCCTACCCCGCAAGTTCTACTTTTTCAAGCGCCGCAACAACCGTCTCAACTGCCATGTCTTTGATGATTACATTCTGCACTGACACCGCGCAGATGTTGTTGTACCATAAGAATCCCGTGTAACCGTCAACCTCATCCATTGCGTATGGTCCTTCCGGTGATGTCTCAATGTCAAGGTTAAGCTCCCTGCGGCCTATCAGGTTGAGCCTGCTGCCATTTACAAGATATATCTTTCCGCTGTCCTGCTGTTGGAGCATGCCGTTGATTCCATATGACATCTTCGTTGTCCCGTACTTCTGTGTGTACCTGTTCTGCATCCCGTACAGGTCCATCCACGCAGGCATTGTTATCTGTTGCATCTCCCTGCCGGCACGCATCTCAAGGCACTGTCCGTCAAGCGGGAGACCACCGAGTATCTCAAACAGGATGCCCTTTGTTTTGTTCGGGATATATGCCTCATTCATGTTTATGATCCAGTCAGCCCCGGCAAGCATAAGCATTCCGGCAGATGCTGCCTCTGAGTAGGCTCTTGCTATCTTAATGCCCTCGGCTTTGTATGAATTATTAAGTGTTCTCTTGAATTCTGTGTTATTTATGAACATATCTGCCTCCTTTATACCCATGTTTCAACAATGTGTGAATCATCATCTGCTCCGGGTGCGAACGGAATCATTCCCGGAAATTTCCGGATTATGTCCGCACGTATTTCCTCAACTGTTCTGCGGCGTATATGGACATTAAGCGGATGTCCAAGGTCGAACAGCCTTGCTACATACCAGCCGGGATAATCTGACGGACTGGCGTATACTGTTACACATGGCATTGTTATTCCCGATGTGTCTGCATTGCGGAATGTCCGTATATTGATATCACTGCTGACTGCTGCCGGCATCCTGTTCAGGAACTCTGCCGCGAACAGAAGATATCCGCACCATATGCTTGCGCCATGCTTTGCTATGTACTCTCTGCGCCTGCTGACTGCTGCCTTTCTCATTCTCTCTGCTTCAAGTGCTTCTCTCTCTCGTTCAGCCTGCTGTGCCGTAATCCTGCTTATGACATATCCGCCGAACTGTTCACCCATGTCTGCATATGCCTTGAGTGCCTCGTCTTCAAGGTTCAAGAATATTCTTGCTTCTGATGGCTTCATGAACCGCACTGAGCCATTCTTAACGTCATTCAATCTGTAATAGAGCATCTGTATACCTCCTTGTGTAATATCTGACTATGTCTCTGATTTGTGTCCTGAATCCGGCGGGGCTCTGACGTACACACTCATTACTCCCCGTCCTCTTCAAAAAATGTTATTCCCAAATTCTCACTTTTTGGCTTAAAGTCTAAATGCGGCGGGCTGTCTGACATGATGAAATTGCGGCCGAACACTGACATCCATTCATCCAGTGAATGTGTCTTCATGAATGCCCTCTGTGCATCCTCCTCCAGCTGCTGCCGGAGCCTCGCGTTATGGTGTACCGCTTCCGGTCCTTCCGTGTGGTGCCGCAGGCACAGATACACCTTGAGCCCGTACTTCTCTGACAGCTTCCTGTTGGCTCTGCCGAATATCACATGATGCTCCTGCAGATTCTCCTGCCTGTCATATATGCCATACAGCTTTGCACACAGATAACAGCAGCCGTCCGCCTTATTCTGCATGATGCTTTTCATTGATTTTCAGATGCAGCCTGCGTATGTCATCCCTCATGCACTGCCGGTACGTGTGGTGCCTGTCCTCTGCCCGGACTGCTGCCGTTTTCTGTGCTATTGCCTGCCATTCGGCCGCATTTGCTATCAGATCCCCGCGTGCTGACAGATAGCCGTTATTCTTCCAGCGTGGAAGGTATTCATTGACTGCGATGTTGAAGAACTTATTCGGCGTATAAAAAGTGACCTCGCATTTAGACTTTAAGCGGTTTACAGCTTCCGCTGCCGCCTGCACGTATGAGGTGTTCTCCGTGCTGTCCTCAAGTTCTGTATGCTTCGTGAGTGTCACAGGATCCTGTCCCGGCTGCATATAGACTTCCATGACGAATTCATAGACGCCTGATGTATGTCTTGGTCCTCTCCATGTGCTCTCAACATAGATATTCACATGCTGCATCATTTCCTCCTCTCCGCTTTATTCGTATCTCCGTATAGTGTATGTAGCTGTAGCCGGTGTATGGATTAACACCGATGACAACAGAATCTTTGTCAATATAGAATCCTTCATGTGGCTTCGGGCCGTCACGCAGTATCTTTCTGACAGTACGGCGTGAGTATTCTTTCTTCAACGGATACGGGCGGACAAGGTTGCGCGACGAGCTGTACTTAATCAGCTTTCCCCTGTCCGGTTCATCGAAGAGTGACATCTGTCCGTCTATCTCTTCCGGCTCCTTGACTATGTACTCAGCAAGGTTTTTGAATCCGCCGCACTCATATGTGCTTGTCCAGTTCACCCTGCCGTGGCTCCAAATGCTCTGTATGATTCTGTCTGCATCCGGTACACGGTTGGCAAGCAGGTGTATATGTATGCCTCCATGGCTTCCACGTTCAATCCTGTAGATGAACTTCAGCTGAATGCTGAACTTTTTATAACGGGTACGGAGCTTTCTGAAGAATCTGGTGAGGTCAGCCTGTACTTCTTTCACGGGCTTCCGCACACCTGCAGGATACTTGAGTGTCGCCCACAGGTCACCTTCCTTGAAGTTTGCCTTGATGAGCCTCCTCATATAGTTTTCCTTGTTTCTCTGGTTCTGTTTTTTTATCTGCTCAGGTGTTGCTTTCCTGCGTGGTGCTCTCTTCTCACCTCTTGCACCATAGTTACCAGCATACACAATGTCTGTCTCTATGCTGTTATCGAACACCCATTCATATTGTCTGTATGCCATGCTGTTGTCCTAACTTTAATATACTTATATAGTTATAAGAATGAGCTGCTAAGCCCCATCTTTATTGACTTTGCAGCCCCGCAATGGTATACTTTTATTGGTTGGTTTCCATTGCGGAACTTTGGCTGATGCATTTTGCCGGATGCGTCAGCCTTTTTTTATCGGCACTCTCATCGGAGGCTCGATATCATATGTTCTTCCTGAAATGATGCACTTTTCGTAAGCAAGCAGTACGTACTCATCCTTGAACAATCCGTCAGTGACATCACTCTCAACGTCACCGTGTACCCCAAAAACCTCCTCACGGACTGTATTTGGCACTTCGCAGAACACAGCAACACGCACTGCGGTGTCATAGCAGAACTTTGCACGGTACCAGTCCTGTGTCTTTACCGCTTCCATGAACCTTTCAGCGGTTAAGTACAGCTTGTCTACAATCTCGTCACTGCTTAACATCCATGTCTGCCTCCTTTTATCCATGCAGGACTTCAACTATCCTGCCATTCTCAATTACAAACTCAAATCCAAGCTCATTGAGCCTGTACAAATCTTCGAGCGTAGCTGCGCCACCATAAATCAAATTAGTATCCATCTTTCTTCTCTCCTTTCAATATTTTCAGATTCAAAAACCATCTCTGTTGTTTTTCACTGCCGGTTATCCTATAATCAAGTAAAAGTATGTGAGGTATTCCAATGAACACCATTGAAATAATTTTTACAGTAATAAATATCTGCCTAACCGCCGTAAGTGTGTCATGCGCTATTTTTGCCGCCAAGCAGACACGCACACAGACCAAATTAATGGAAAAGCAGATTGAGCTTTCTCAGGAACCTGATTACGCTCTTTCAAGCCATTTGGATTCTATTAAAAGGTCCATTTATCAGGTAAGCGACAGCATCAAAGAATTAAAATAATGAGCCAGATGACATCTATTGCAAGTACCATCGCTGATGCTGTTATCAATATTCTTATAGCTCTTTCCTTCTTTGCCTGTATCCGCTTGATCTCTTCAAATATCTCAGATTCTGTCATTCTGTCATTATCCATTAATAATCTCCTTTATCTGTCAAGCATAGCTCTTGAATCTACCAGCGAGGAAAGTGCCTGTATTTCTCTTACATAATCACATTCGCTTAATGTTGATTTGCCATCAATTATCTTGTCTGCTACTGAGATTATGCATTCATCCAGCTTAGGCTTGATTCTGCTTTCTTCCTGCTCAATACTGCTGCTTACTTTTTCATCTTCCTCCTGCCTTAATGCAACGGGCTTACACACAACTTTGCATCCTTCTTCTTCGATAATATCTTCGTCCGTGATACTTGCAATCAAATCACCATTACCGTCTGTTACAAGGATTTCCGCATACTCTTCGTTTCCAATTCTCATATGTCTACAGCTCCCTTCTGTCTTGTCTTTTTCTCCTGATCGTCCATTATCGATAAAACTGACAACTGATTTCATAACAAATTCTCGTTCTAGTGCGGCGTTCCTCCTTATGGATTGCCGCACTTATCTTTCTTAAAAGTCTGCGGGCGTTCACCTGATTCTCTGCCTCAGTTTCAATCCTTAATGTCAAATCGCCGCTCTGTTCTCTGCTTCTGACTTTTAGTCTTTCAGCAGTGCCTTCGTGAATTTCTATCATTTCCTGCTCATCTCCTCTTCGACCCTGATAAGGAATCTCGCCGTTGCCTCCTCAAATGCCTTGCGGCGTTTAGCTCTCTCCTCATCTGATATATCCGGAGTGTTCAGCACTACAGTACAACCTTCAAGTTCTATGACTCTCTCCATGCCGTTCTCCTTTCATGTTCTGCTGTATCCTATGCGGTACAGCGTGTCTGTGTTACTCGCCTTACCTTCACCTTAATATTTTTCTTTCATCAGGTAATAGCTTTCATCTTCTGTGCATAGCCCAAAATATTCATCCGTGCGGGTGAAATGCAAATCCAATCCGTAGAATGTTCTGAGCCCCTGCTTATAAACATCCAGCCTGGCCATCAGCTCATTTATTGCTTTGCTCGCTTTCCTTATTTCCTGGAAATTATGGTTTCCACACTTTGCTCTTTCTTCAAGTGCAATATTCAGGGCTTTCACTGTGCATTCAAGTTCTGCTCCGAATTCGGTTTTGAAAAATTCCTTTTTATTCATTGTCATGGCTTATTCCTTCATTCAGTTCTGACAGATGTTCTTGAATTCGATGAGTAAGATTTTCAACCACTCTGTCTGCATCTACTTTTCCGGAGGCTGGCATTCTGATAATTGCCGGCTTCCCGTATATCTTCTTTACCCTCTTGCTTTCATCCTTAAAAGCTACTTTTTTTCTTCTTAGAAACATTCTTCTCATCTCCCTTCTTCTGTCTCGAACAGATAGTCAAATCCTCTACCAAACATCTTGCACAATCTCTTAATTTCCGGTGTTGTGAATTTTCCTGTCTTCTTCTTGTTTTCATAAGATACCCTTGAAATTCCAAGTTCTTTTGCCACATAAGTGTTTGTATAGCCATGTCTTGCCTGCTCAGCATTTAGATTTTTAAACACTTTCTCTTCTCCTTTCCTTATGTATGTTTGCATTTCGCAAACTTTAATTATAATATAATTGCGTTTAGCAAACTTGTCAATAGTTTTCTTTACATTTTGCAAACTTTTTCATTGACATGTTTGCATATCCTTTATATAATTCAATTAACAAGGAGGCAGTGATATGGGAGAAAGTTTTAATGACAATTTAAAAAATGCCAGAATAACAAAAGGGCTCTCACAAAAGGAAGTTGCTGAAGCTGTCGGTGTCGCAAAGTCTACGTACTCTTTATATGAAAGTGGAAGCCGCGAGCCGAATGTCCAAACAATAAAAAAGCTAGCAGATACTCTCAATGTATCAGCCGATGAGCTTCTTGGTATTAATGAAGAGCCTCATAATATCGCTGCACACTTTGACGGAGATGAATACACTGAAGAAGAACTTGACAAAATTAAAGAATTTGCGGCATTCGTCAAGGCAAGCCGTAAGTAACTATTAACTTACAATTACTATCAGAAAGGGGGAATACGATGCTTTCAAAGTATGAACAGCTGCTTGACAAGGCTGACAGGAATAATGTCGCCGTGTATGAGAACTGGGACTTCGGAGATACGCGCCTCAAAGGTTTGTATTGTGATGGAGCTGTTGCTTTAGACAAGCGGCTTGAGACTGATGCTGACAAGATATCCATACTGTCTGAAGAACTTGGACACCATGAGACAGCCGTAGGTAATATCATTGATTTGCGTTGCGAAAGCAATCGCAAGCAGGAATATGCCGCACGTATGTGGGCGTACAATGAAGTTGTTGGTCTTCGCGGCATAATTGATTGCCACAACGCCTGCTGCCATAATCTTTTTGAAATGGCTGAGTATCTGCAAGTAAGTGAAACATTTCTCACTGAAGCTCTCGACGCTTACAATCTGAAATATGGTGCATACGCAGAAGTTGACAATTACATAATCGTATTTGAACCGAGCCTGACAGTTATTGAGAAAACTTTTTAGTTAGAGGCTTTTATGATTAAAGATATCTTCAAAACAAAGCAATACAAAGCTGATATTCAATCTCTCCAAGAAAGATGTGCAGAACTTGAAAAATATGTTACTCCTGAGATGCAAAACGCTATAAGCCTTGAAAAGCGTATAAAAGAGCTCTCAGAACTATCTACACAGTATGAGAAGAACATTCAGGAATTAGTTCTAGGTTATAATCAGATTGATGCAACACGCAAATCCGAACTTGCCAACCTGAATAATGAAATTGAAGAGAAGAAAAAAGAGTTAATTACATTTAATGACTCTATTCTTGTTCAGGAATTTGGCTTATACGAGCCACGATATGACTTTGCAAATTCATCACTATACAAAGATAAGCTTGATAGTATTCGTGACCAGCAAAAAGCATGTATCAAGAACAACACTGCAGTACTCGGCAATACCGATTGGACTGTTAACGGAAGTGTTGTAAAAGGTCGCAAAATGGTTAAAGACATGCAAAAGCTACTGCTTCGTGCATTTAACAGCGAATGTGATGAGACCATCGGCAAAATAAAATATAACAATGTAGACACATCTATCCGCAAGATAGAGAACTCTTCAAATGCTGTTTCAAAGCTTGGTGCCACTATGGGAATATCAATTTCAAAAAAATACTTTGATTTAAAGGTTCAGGAAGCTTATCTTGCATTTGAGTACAGACAGGAGAAATTCAAGGAAAAAGAAGAAGCAAAGGAAGCACGTGCGCAATTGCGTGAAGCTGCAAAATTACAGAAGGAGATTGAAGAACAGCGAAAAAAATTTGAAAAAGAAAAATCTCATTACAGTACCGCTCTTTCCACAATTAACAGGCAATTAGAATATGCAAGCGTTGAAGAACGTACTGCTCTATTGGAGAAGAAATCCGAGCTTGAACAGCATCTCGACGATATTGAAATATCTCTCAAGGATATTGATTATAGAGAAGCCAATCAGCGTGCTGGTTATGTATATGTTATATCTAATGTTGGTTCATTCGGTGAGAATATTTATAAAATCGGTATGACAAGGCGACTAGATCCTCAAGACCGTGTTGACGAGTTGGGAGATGCCTCGGTTCCTTTTAACTTTGATGTACATGCAATGATTTTTTCTGATGATGCACCTGCCCTTGAGGCTGCTCTCCATAGAGCTTTCGAAGACCGCAAGGTAAATATGGTTAATCAAAGACGTGAGTTTTTCAACGTAACTTTAGATGAAATCAAAGATGTTATTAAGAAAAACTTCGATAAGACAGTCGAATTTGTCGATGTACCTGATGCTGAACAATATCACATAAGTGAAAAAATGCGAGCACAGTATTTACAACAGCTTTGATTACATACCAAATTAACAAAATAATAAAAGCCCACGTGCTATCAAGCCCGTCAGAATTATCGGTAAGGTTGTTGAGCTGAGAGGGAAGTTCTGATATTCGTTATTTATGAGGTATAAATGTGCATACTACGATGAGTCATTCTGGCTTACACAGAAAGCTATGGGAGAATTGTTTGGGGTTAAACCGGTGCAATTTCCTGTATATAATTAATGGTGATTTTGATAAAAAAATATCCGTCGGATTAATTGAAACCTTAGCACATAAAGAATAAAGGGAGAATCTTATGAACACAAAAAACAAATGGTACTTAAGCACTTGGTTTATTGCACTTTTATGTGCATTTTGGTTTCTTATCATTCCGCCTATTATAGGTATTATTCTTCTTATCATAAAGGCTGTAAATGATAAGCAACAACAAAAACTATTTACTCAGACACTTATTCAGAATAATCAATTGTTACAAGAAAATTCTGAAATGAGAAGAACTTGTGATGAAATTGGTACAACTGAATATATAGAAACAAAGAGAATGATTGAGCAAATGGAGCAAGAATCCGCTGTAAAAATTGCATCTGCAGAAAGTAATGCAAATGCAAATCTTGCTTTGCTTAATAATGAAATACAAAGCAATAATGTCTTAATCGATAAATTAAGGACGGAAATAAGTGAACTGCAACAACAAGATGACAAACTAAAAAGGTCTGTTGCTTCTCATCAACATAAAATATCACGTTGCAACGAACTGTACAAAAGTTGTTCATATGCATTTGATAACTTTTTAGCATTGCAAATTCCTTATAATAATTGCTTATTAAGCGCCAAAGATTTAGAAGATATTGAAGAAATTTCCCCATCAGTAACACTTAAGTTACATTGTATGGATGTAAAGAGTTTAAGAAAAGCTTATAGGGATAACGAAAAACTTATAGACAATCTTCTGCAGCAATATTCAAATAGATACACTACTAAAGCTAATAAATCAATTTATGACTTAATGGTTATAGCATTAAGAGCGGAATTACAGAATGTTTTATATGCATTAAAATATGAAAAACTTGATACTTCAATTGAACATGTAAAAAATATCTCTGCAAAATATCTCAAAATTGCTGGTGAAGGCAATCAAACTATTGCCGGAACGCTTACAAAGTTCATAGGAGAAATCGAATATCTTTTTATTAATGCAGTTAAAATAGAATACAATTACTATGTTAAACGTGAACAAGCTAAACAAGAGCAAATGGCTCTTAAAGAACAAATGCGCCAAGAAGCCGAAGAGCGCAAAGCCCTCGAACAAGAGAAAAAACGTATTTTACGAGAGGAACAAAAGTTCAACACCGAAATCAGTAAATTACAAGATACTATATCTTCTGCAACCGATTCATCCGAAATTGATAAACTTAAAGCAAGGATTCTTGAACTACAATTACAATTAGGCGAAGTTGTTGTAAAAAAAGATGAAATTACTAATCTGCAAAATGGTAAGGCTGGTACTGTTTATATAATCAGTAACTTAGGTTCCTTTGGTGAAGATATCTTTAAAGTGGGTATGACACGTAGACTTGAGCCTCAGGATAGAATCAATGAACTAGGAAATGCGAGTGTTCCATTCAAATTCGATGTACACAGCTTTATATTTTCTCAAGATGCTGTTGCTCTTGAAAATAAAATGCATGAAATTCTTAATGACAGACGTGTAAATAAAGTTAATATGCGCAAAGAATTTTTCAAGATATCTATAGATGAACTTGAAAAAATAGTTGAGGAAATAGAGCCAACAGCAGAATTTAATAAAACAATGATTGCCGGTGAATACCATCAATCACTTTCATCTGACTCGAATTATACTAATTCATATTCTATTGATGATGAAGATGATGAAGAATAGTAACTGTTGCTTTTTCATATGTAGAACATTAGCAAATAGGGTAATATAATAAAAGCCCCTGTGCTACCAACACAAGAGCTTTAGCACATTGACAATTTAATATCTGCTCATTACATTTATCAACATTTAATCAATTTATCATTGCTTTTTTGTTGGTTCATCAGTATAATTTGATTGTAACCTTTAATAATATAGGTTAGGGGTGATTTGTATGGCTACAAAAAGCATTTTAAAAACCGTAGAGGTCAAGGATAACACGTTGGCACAGGCGCTATATGATGCACTTCAGGAAACCAAAACAAAGCAGAGTAAGCATGTAGAGTTGTCAAGCCCATGTGTAGAACTACGAGGTGAACTCGTTAAAGAATTTTTTAAGGACACAACTGATGAGTGACAGGCAATATATTCAGATAAATTTAAGTGATATTATTAAGGGTATCGGAGAGGAGCAGACAAAGAAGCTTCTCTCTTCTTTTTATTGTCCTTTAAACAAAGATGTTGAAAAATTCTTAAAGGAACGTGCAATCGAATTTTCTAAAAGAGATCTTTCAAAAACGCATTTGGTATATTGGGGTTGCCCTGACGGGCATGATAGAGAGCTTGTCGGATATTATACAATCTCGCACAAATCCATACTTGTATCAAAAGATAATGTCAGTAAACGATTATACAGGGGATTATCTGAATTTGGAGAATATGATTCTTTCTCCAAATGCCGCCGACTTCCAGCAATACTTATTGGCCAATTAGGCAAAAATTTTGCTGATGGCAATGATACGCTCATAACCGGTGATGAACTTCTTCACATGGCTTTGGAACGTATCAAAAATATTCAGTATGAGATTGGCGGACGATATACATATTTGGAGTGCGAGGACAAACCTCAACTCATTAATTTTTATGAGAGTAACGGATTTTCTAAGTTCGGAAAACGATATCTCGATAATGATGAGACAGATATTAATGGATCATATCTTATTCAGTTATTAAAGAAAATATAAATAAAAGCCCCTGTGCTACCAACACAAGAGCTTTACCGATATCTACCAGGCCGGAGCCTGATACAATACCCAAACACATTTCATATTGTATCATATAATGCGCCCGGCTTGCAAGTAGGCGTATTTTTTATACCCTTTTTTCATACTTTTAAGAAGGAGGATGCAATATGAACAGTTATGATATCTCATTCAGACCGGAAGAGGTTATACAGTATCTTCGCAAGTCCCGTTCTGATGACCCTAACATGACAATTGAAGAGGTGCTTGAGAAGCATGA
>ULXU01062745.1_pt1 | contig 13296 bp, 14 predicted proteins | sample 1961521 | NCBI WGS metagenome assembly ULXU01 (sample SAMEA4835845, study PRJEB28245) | human gut metagenome | biome: gut microbiome; material: fecal sample | place: Denmark | collected 2008
GGAAAGAGATGTTCGGCTCAAGCCCGAACATGACAGAGAAAAAAGCACTCCGTTCCGGGATGCTTTTTTTAACGCAGTTTTGCTTTAATCTGTTCGTAACTGTAACAGTCGGCAATACGGCCTTGTATCAGATATGAGGGCGTGGTGGCAAAAATTGCCGCGGCAGCCGCCAGTACGTCGTCGGTGCTTACGGCGTTTATTCGGCTTATTTGTTCTTCCGTACTGCGCAGACGGCCGAAATTCAACAGCTGCTCAGCCGAAACTTCAATACTGTCCTCATTGTCTTCCGCCTTTTTGGTCAGTGCGACAATCATTTGCCTTTTGGCGCGTTCCAGCTCCCGTGACGAAACCGGTTCGGCAGCCAGTTTTTTTATTTCGGCAATGACGACGTCCAAAATACGGTTAATGTTTTCCGCCTGCGCCGCGGCGGTAATTCCGACGAACCCGACGTCGGTTTCATCGACGACGCTGGTGCTTATGTCATAAACCAGAGAGCGTTTGATGCGCGCTTCCGTGTTCAGGCGCGAAACCTCTTCGCCGCCCAGAATCTGCAGCGCCAGATATTTGGCCTCGCGTTTATAATGCGGATGTCCGGCCAGCAGGTCGAAGCCGAGTTCAAACTTGACTTCGCATTCTTCCGGTCTGATATGGCGAAAACCGCCGATGTACCGCTGCGGCAGGCGAACCGCCTTTTGCCCCCGGGGAAGCTTTCCGAAATATTTTTCAGCCAGCCGTACCAACTCTTCGTGTTCAAAATTTCCGGCCGCCGACAGAATCAGATTTTCGCCGCAGTAACAGCGCTGCCGCCAGGCGTCCAGTTCGGGCTTGCCGATTTTGCCGAGCGTTTCCCGGCTGCCGAGAATGTCGCGTCCCAGCGGCTGGCTGCCGTAAACCAGCTGTGAAAAGGCGTCGTTGAAACAGTCGTCGCTGTCGTTCTCGTCTTCGTACATTTCCTGAAAGATAACCTGACGTTCGCTGTCGATGTTGGCCTCGGTAAAAGTCGAGTTGAGCAGAATGTCGGCCAGCAGTTCAATGGCGGCTTCACGGTCTTCGTTCAACACTTCGATTGAAAAGGCTGTTGTGTCCATGTCCGTCCAGGCGTTTGATTTCCCGCCCAAGTCGGCAATCTGCTCGTTGATTTCCAGTTCGGAACGGGTAGTTGTCCCCTTAAAGGTCATATGCTCGCAAAAATGCGCAATGCCGTTCTGTGCCGGCGTTTCAAAACGCGACCCGCAGCGGCACCAGACGCCGATGTTGAACATGCCGGTCGTTTCGTCCTTTTTCGAAACGACGTGCAGACCGTTGTTCAAAACCGTTAATTGCGTTAGCATAAAATCTCGAGCCTTCAGTTTTTGTTGTCCCGATTATCGGCGCAAACAAGGAATTGTCAATATAAAAATCCTTGCCTTTATGGGTTTTTGATGACATATTGAAACCAATTTTTAACAGGATTGAGAGAAAAATATGGCACTGAAATTCGAAGTTTTGAAAAAACAGGGCAAATCGCGCCGCGGTCGTCTGCATACCAGGCACGGCACGGTCGAAACGCCGGCCTTTATGCCGGTCGGCACTTGCGGCACCGTCAAGGCGATGATGCCGGAATCCGTGGCCGAAACCGGCGCGCAGATATTGCTCGGCAATACATATCATCTGATGCTCCGTCCGGGTGCCGATTTGGTTGAAAAAATGGGCGGCCTGCATAGGTTTATGAATTGGGATAAGCCGATTTTAACCGATTCCGGCGGTTTTCAGGTCATGAGCCTGACCGGTCTTCGCAAGCTGACGGAGGAAGGCGTTACTTTCAGTTCGCATGTAGACGGCAAAAAGTTTTTCTTAAGCCCTGAGGAGTCTATGAAAATCCAGCATAAACTGGATTCAAACATTACCATGTGTCTGGACGAATGTGTTAAACTGCCGGCTCCTTACGAAACGGTTAAAAAATCGGTCGAAATGTCCATGCGCTGGGCCAAACGCAGCCGCGAAGCCTTTGTTGACCGCGACGGTTACGGTATCTTCGGCATTCAGCAGGGCGGCGATTATGAAGATTTGCGCGGTTGGTCGGCCGAACAGCTGAAGAATATCGGCTTTGACGGCTATGCCATCGGCGGTCTGGCCGTCGGCGAGGGGCAGGAAACCATGTTTAAGGTTTTGGACTATGCGCCCGGAATGCTGCCTGAGGACAAACCGCGTTATCTGATGGGCGTCGGCCGTCCGGATGACATTGTCGGCGCGGTTCTGCGCGGGGTCGATATGTTCGACTGCGTGATGCCTACCCGCAGCGGCCGCACGGCGCAGGCCTTTACCGCTCGCGGTCCGGTCAATATCCGCAATGCGCGCCATCGCGAGGATCCGCGGCCGCTTGAAGCCGAATGCGACTGTCCGCTTTGCCGTAACTATTCGCGCGCCTATATTCATCATCTGCAAAAGTGTAATGAAGTTCTTGCCGTGATGTTGCTTACCTGGCATAATATCCGCTATTATCAGCGCCTGATGCAGGGACTCCGGCAGGCCATAGAGGACGAAAGACTTGAGGAGTTTGCCGCCGGGTTCTATCGTCAGCAGGCTCTGGGCGACATTGAGGAGATATAGCCGATGGTTGAAGTCTGCAATACAAATCTGGATGAAATGGTTGATTCTTTTGCCGAACAGAACCGGCAGGAGGGACTGCGGGTTTTCGTTGCCGGCGGCAGCCGTCCGGGAACCGATCCCGTCTATGTGGAGGAGGCTTATAATCTCGGCCGCCAGATTATCAAAATGGACTTCAAACTTGACTTTGGTTTGTCCAATTCCGGCATCATGGGCGCCGTTGCCCGCGGCGTCATGGACGGTTGGAACAAAAAGCAGTGCAAGGACAAGGGATATCCGATTCAGGCCGTGACCACGCAGGCTTATTTTGACCTTTATCCGCGCGATGACGAACTGATTTCACAGATAGAAAACCTCATTTTGGCCAAGACGCTGGAAGAGCGCAAACAGAAACTCCTTGATGCCGACTTCGTGGTCTTTGCGCCCGGCGGCGTCGGCACGCTTGACGAATTGGCTTATGACTGTGTGGCCATGCAGGATGGCTTTTTGCAGATTAAACCTTTTATTCTGTACAATATCAACGGCTATTTCCACCACCTGCTCGAGTATATGAAAGCCATTGCTCAGGAGGGGTTTGCCGATCCGATACCTTTTATTGTCGTTGACAACAGCGATGAAGTCGGCATAGTTTTCCGCCTGCTCAAACTGCGCTATCAAAAGGGAACCACCACGGCCGAGGCTTATGCCAATACCCGGCAGCTGATTTACGAACTGCCCTATTTCATTAAAAAGAAAGTAGACAACACGGTTTTTGTCGAACACATCATTGCCGAAATGGATCGCATTGCCGCTTCGGGAACCGCCGAGGAAAAGGCCGAACTGGCCAAGGAAATCGAAACGGCCTATCTTGAAAAGGAAATTGAGCGCATGTATGAACGTCTGGCCAAAACGGGTAGGGACACGTCTATCGTCAGCGACAAACTGACCAAACTCAAAAAACGCAAGAATATGAAACTTTAGCCACGCCCGGAGGGCAGTCAGGAAAAAAGATGACGACGTCAGTCTGGAAATTTTTATGGAAATACCTTTCCAAGCTTAGGATATTGTTTTACAGCGTACTGTTCTCGGTCCTGGCCGGCGAGTTTTTCGTCCGGCTTTCGCTGTATTATGCCTCCAAAATCGTCGATATTCTGGCCGCCGAAGGACCGCGCCGCGGTTTGATGCTGTCCGCGCTCGGCTTTGCCGGTCTGGCTTCGTTGTTTTTGTTTGCCAAGGGATTGCTGCTCAATGTGCTGATTTTTATCGAAGCGCAGTTTCTGCCGGTCTACATGAGCCGCATTTCCAAAGATTTGTTTAATTATGCGCACCGGCATTCGACGGCGTTTTTTGCCGAGGAAATGGCCGGCAATATTTCCGGAAAAATCAAAACCATTATCGATGACAGTTACAGCATTTATTACAACATTCTCTGGGGGTTCATTTCGCCGACGATTGCCGTTGTCATCAGTTTTGCCTTTATTTTCAACATTAACGTTCCTCTGTCCCTGACAATGCTGGGGCTTAATTTTCTGCTTATTTGGGCGCTGTATGTCCTGAGCCGCAAGCTGGCGCCTTTTTCCGAAGCCCGCGCCAAACTGATGTCCGAAGCCAATGGTGTGCTGGTTGACAGCATAACCAATGCCAGCCTGGTCAAAAATTTCAGCAATTTTCTTTATGAAAAACGCCATTATTTCAGCTATGTTCGCAGGGCGGCGGCTGCCGATCGGCTGGAAAATTTGCGTTTTGGGCATTTGTTTATCGCTCAGGGGGTTTTGCGCGCGCTGATGCAGGCGGTTTTTTACGCGCTGCCGGTCTGGTACTGGTATAAGGGGGAAATCAACGTCGGGCAGTTTGTTCTGATCCAGTCGCTGATTGCCGTTCTGAGCAATATTTACAACATGCTGTCAATGAATTTCATTAACTTTTTCCGGCTTTACGGCGGCATTAAAGACGGTTTGAAACTGCTCTCCCGTCCTTTTGAAGTGACGGACGTTCCGAACGCCCGCCGGTTGAAGGTGCGGGAAGGGCGGATAGATTTTGCCGGCGTCACTTATCATTACAAACATTCCGAACCCTTGTTCAATGATTTTAATCTGCATATTGCGCCGGGCGAAAAAATCGGACTGGTCGGACGTTCCGGCTCCGGAAAATCGACGCTGATCAAGCTCTTGTCGCGTTATTACGACATTCAGAAGGGCGAAATTTCCATTGACGGCCAGAATATTGCCGAAGTTACGCAAAAGAGTCTGCGCGCGTCCATTGCGCTCATTCCGCAGGATCCCTCGCTGTTCAATCGCACGATTATGGAAACCATCCGCTACGGCAGCCTGCGCGCCCCGGATGAAGAAGTTTTTGCCGCTGCCCGCCGCGCCCGCATTCATGATTTTATCATGTCGCTGCCGGCCGGTTACGATTCCAAGGTCGGCGAACGCGGTGTCATGCTTTCCGGCGGTGAACGCCAGCGGATTGCCATTGCCCGTGCGATTTTGAAAAATGCGCCGATTTTGATTCTGGACGAGGCGACTTCGGCGCTGGACAGCGAAAGCGAAAAATATATTCAAACCTCAATCCGCGAACTGATGAAAGACAAAACCGTCATAGCTGTCGCTCACCGTTTGTCAACCCTCAGGGAAATGGACCGGATTGTCGTCATGGACAAAGGGCGGATTGTCGAAACCGGAACGCATGCGGCGTTGTTGCGGCAAAAGGGACTGTATCATAGCTTTTACGACATGCAGTCGAAAGGTTTTATTAAAATCGACGAAAATGCGGAGGAAAACGAATGCTGAATATCATCTGGATTGCTTTTTTTGTTTCCGCTTTTCTGATGGCTTTGTATCGGGCGCTGATTTTAGGCGACGGCGGCGTCTGGACAGAGTTGGTAAATTCGGTTTTCGTTTCTTCCAAAGCCGCTTTTTCAATTGCGCTGAACCTGACCGGCATTTTGTGTTTTTGGCTCGGATTGCTCAAAATTGCCGAAGCCTCCGGCATAACCGGACTGTTGTCCAAAGCTTTGTACCCGCTGTTTCGGCGGATTATGCCCGGCGTGCCGGCAGAAAGTCCGGCGCTGTCGTCAATGATTATGAATATTGCCGCCAATATGCTCGGTTTGGACAATGCCGCAACGCCGATGGGGCTGAAAGCTATGGAACAGCTTCAGCAGCTGAATCCGAAAAAAGACACGGCTTCCGATGCGCAGATTTTGTTCATGGTCATTAACACTTCGGCCGTTACGCTGATTCCGATTACGATTTTAATGTATCGTGCCGAACTCGGTTCCGTTAACCCGAGCGCTGTCTTTATGCCGATTTTGTTTGCCACGTCGCTGTCGACGCTGAGCGGTTTTTTGGCCGTGGCCTGGGTACAGAAACTGAATATCTTTAACCGGGTGGTGCTGGGCTGGCTGTTGGGTTTTGGGGCCTTCATCGGTGCCGTGGCCTGGCACTTTCAGAGTCTGCCGCCGGCCGAACGGCTGCAAACCTCTGCCGCCTGGGGCAATTTTATTCTTTTTGCTTTCATCGTCAGTTTTATAACCGCCGGGCTGATTCGCAGAATCAATGTCTATGAAACTTTTGTTCAGGGCGCTAAAGAAGGGTTTGACATCGCGGTTCGGATTATTCCCTATCTGGTTGCCATGTTGGTTGCCATAGCGGTATTGCGTGCTTCCGGCGTGCTGAATGTCATTGTGCTGGGTTTTGAAAATTTCTTTGCTTTTCTCGGCGTCGACACCGATTTTGTGCCGGCGCTGCCGACGGCGATTTTGAAGCCGCTTTCCGGCAGCGGCGCCCGCGCCATGATGATTGAAACCATGCAGACTTACGGAGCGGACAGTTTTCCTGCTTTCGTGTCTTCGGTGGTGCAGGGGTCGACCGAAACGACGTTTTATGTGCTGGCGGTTTATTTCGGCGCGGTCAGAATTACCAAAATCCGCAGCGCGCTTCCCTGCGCCCTCCTGGCCGATTTTGTCGGTATTGTTTCGGCCGTTGTGCTGGCGTATTTGTTTTATGAATAAAATAAGTTGTTGATATTGTAACAAAGGGCTTGAAATTTTAATGAGCTAAGAATAATATCCTAACATCGCTTGCCGTAAGTGTGCCTGAAATCCGAAGAATGGCTTCTTCGGGTTTTTTTTTTGTTTTAAATGCTAACTTAAAAGTAGAAAATAATATGGGAAACTTAATTCAATATATCGCGCAGGAAGACCCGGAGAAAAACCGGCCTTGGCAGACTTCGGTGCCACAAAATAATTCTTGTAAGACGAAATTAACCGTTCTTTCGAAACCGAAATATACGAATCCCAACCCACGCCGTATTCCGACCGGCGAAATTGCCAAAAGCGGATTGGAAGGTTTTGGACAAGGTGTTGAGCATGGCTCGCTTTCTTTCTTTAATGCAAAAACGGGAGGTTTTTATGATGTTGCCAGTTACTTTTTTATGAAGAATGATTATGAAAAAAGACAAGAAAAAATGCAGAAAGAAGCTGAAAAAGTTGGTCTTGGCGGTTTGAATAAATTGGCTGATTATGCAATTAATATTGGTGAAAGTGCAAATATATTGAAGAGAATAAAGAATATCGGCGCCAAATATACTAAACTGCGTTAACAACTTGACTTTAGACCGGTATTTGTTGATACTGAATACCGGTCTTCTTTTGTGGAACGATGAGAAGCAAGGCAAATAAATTGGGATATATTAAAAATATAAAATTGTTTTTTTCGTGCTATTTTTCATTTAACGGCGTATATGGCCGTGTCTTGTTTTGGGAAGCTTTGCTTTTCGGTTACCTGATTTTTTATGTTTTTTCAAAAATACAAATACCCCATTTTGATATTTTGGGTTGGCTTGGTTATTTTTATATTGCCTTGAGTGCTTATCAAAAAAGATGTCGGGATTTGCACATAAAAGGCTCTTGGATAATCTTGATTGTCTCGGTTTTCTTTATATATATGGCTGTCACGCATCCGTTAGGCATAGATAAGACGGAATTTTTCCTGCCGATTTCTCAGGCAATTCTGGTTGTTTATTTGTGCGTATATCTGTATGCGCTGTTTATGCCCGGCAAGAAAGAAAAGACGCCGGATTTAACCAGCCCGCTGCTGAAATATCCCAAAGCCTATTTTGCTTTTTGCCTTCTCCTCTTTTTGCTTGGGCGGGGCGTAATGTTTTATTTGAAAGTTTGATTTTAGGCAAAAGCCGTTGAAAACAATTTGTTTTTCTTGAAAATTGTAATTTTTTAGCGTATAAATAACCTATCACTTGCTATAAGTATATCCAAAATCCGAAGACTTATGTCTTCGGATTTTTTTGTTTTTAAATTTTTTTTAAGGAGATAATTTATGGGAAATTTAATTCGCTACATTGCGCAAGGAGACCCAGAAAAAGAATTGCAGAACGAAAAATATAGTCATCGTAATTTTATTGAAAGCTATGTTCCGCAAACACCGCGGCGGCAACAGCAAACACCGACACCTTGGAGTAAGGAGGCTTTGAGAAGGTCCACCATTTCCGAACGACCTAAATATACAAACCCCAGCCCTAAACCAATCCCAACCACAGATATTGTTAAAAGCGGTTTGGAAGGCTTTGGACAAGGTGTTTTAGGAGGAATGGAACGCGGTATTAATGCAACCCTGGCGGGAAACTATAATAATATAAGTAACAAATATTTGGGTGGTGGTTATCAAAAAAGGCAAAAAGCGCTTGAACAGTTGACTGAACAGGAAAATTTGGGTAAACTTTACAAATATTCCAATTATGCTATTGAGATTGGTGCGCGTGGGTTACGAAATAAGGGCATTAACTTAATAAAGAAAAGACTAAAACTCAAAAAATAAGCGAAATGTTGACTTTTCAGCCGGTGTTTAATATTCTGAACAGCGGTTGAAAACGTCAAAGAGCTTGCCATGAAAAGCAATGTTGTAACACGGATGCTTAATCCTTTTTTCAAAGAAATCTGGGGCGAAAATCCGCTGACTTTTTATTTTTCTTTCAAAGGAACCTTTAATCGTCTCCAGTTCTGGGGAGCTCTGATAACAATCAATGTTTTCGTGAACTTAATAGACATTCAGGATTTTTGGTTGCTGTTCGTTCTGGCTTTTCCCATAGCTTTTTGCGCGACCCTTGCCGCTTTGCAAAAAAGATGCCGGGATATAAATTATAATGGCACAATAGCCACGTTGGCTTATTCATTAACTTTTTTGCATGATTTCAAGCATGTAGCATTGCCGGATTGCTTAAACGATGTTTGGGGCGTCTTTGGGATTAGCTATATGGTAATTGCTGTTTTCTTGATATTATTTCCCGGCAGCAAGGAAAAAAAGCCGGATATTGTTGATCCGTTGCTGAAACGCCCTTATTTATATGTGCTTGTCTGGAGCATTTTGTTTTGGGCCGGAGAAGCGATTTTATACAATCAAAACTTTGCCAGCTCGAACGGTGTTTAATATTCTGAACGCCGGTTGAAATTATCAAAGGCAGTAAAATGAAAAAAAATATTGCAACGCAAATGTTTAATTTTCTGTTCAATAAAATTTGGGGCGAAAATCCGCTGACTTTTTATTTTTCCTTTGACGGAAGATTTAATCAACTCCAACTTTGGGGGGGACTTTGATAACCATTAATCTATACTTTAGTTTATACCGGCGCTTTTTTACTGACAGACTATTATGATAATTATAACTTTACCCAAAGTTTTAGAATATGTTTGGGGTGGCTTTGTCTTTGTATACATATTTGCCATCCTTCTTTTATTGTTCTTCCCTGGAAGAAAAGAGAAAAAGCCGGATATAGTTTTTCCCTTGCTCAAACGCCCATATTTATATATCGGAATTTGCGCCATCCTTTTCCTGCTCGGGCGGGGTGTAATGTTTTACTTAAGGGCTTAGCCGTTTTTCTCAAACCAGAGGGTGGATTTTTGCGGGCTGTTCATCTGCCGGAGTTCATTAAACCTGAGCTGATATTTTTGCATAATCAACGTTTTTTTATTTTCAATAAAGAAAAAATCCGAAGTTTCCGGAACCTTCGGATTTTCAAACTTAAAGATTAAGATTTTTTAAGCCACCTTAATCAAACCGTGTTTCTTTTTGCCCTGAGAGAGCTTGACCTGTCCGTCAACCACATCAGACGCAGATAAAACATAATTCTCGTCGCTGATAACCTTGTCATTCAGTTTCAGTCCGGATTGCTTAATCAGGCGTCGCGCTTCGCCCTTACTGGCAACAAAGCCGATTTCCAAAAAGGCGTCCAAAATGCTGAGCCCGTCAACAGAGGTTTTTTGCAGGCTTGGCAAGTCTCCGCCGGCAACGCCCATTTCAAAGGTTTTGACGGCCGTGTCCTGCGCTGCCGTGGCTTCGGTTTCGCCCCGGCAGATTTTGGTCGCCTCAAAAGCCAGAATTTTTTTGGCTTCGTTGATTTCCTTGTCCTTCAGGCTTTCCAGACGGCGGATTTCATCTATCGGCAAATCGGTGTAAATGCGCAGACATTTTCCGACTTCGGCATCGCCGATATTACGGAAATACTGATAATAATCATAGGCGGGCAGCTTTTCTTCGTTAATCCAAACGGCATTACCCTCCGATTTGCCCATTTTTTTGCCGTTTGAGTCGGTAATAATCGGGCTTGTAAAGCCGAAAAGCTCAACATCATAACGACGACGGCCGAGTTCGGTGCCGGAAGTAATGTTGCCCCATTGGTCCGAACCGGCAATCTGGGCGCGGCAGCCGTATTTGTTGTACAACACGCAGAAATCGTAGCCTTGCAGAAGCATATAGTTAAATTCAAGGAAAGACATCGGCTGCTCGCGTTCCAGGCGTGTTTTTACGCTGTCCATTGTCAGCATGCGGTTAACCGAATAACAGGTGCCGATGTCGCGCAAAAAGGCAAGATAGTTAATGTCCTTGAACCAGTCCCAGTTGTCGACCATAATCGCGTCGTTGGCGCCGTTGCCGAATTTCAAAAATTTGCCGAAAGATTTTTTCAGTCCCTCAATGTTGTGCTGCAAGGTTTCTTCGCTCAAAAACGGACGCAGTTTGTCTTTGCCCGAAGGGTCGCCGATGCGGGCGGTTGCGCCGCCGACCAGCGTAAGCGGCTTATGCCCGCATTTCTGGAACCAGCGCATCATCATCAGCGGAACGATATGCCCGACATGCAGGCTGTCGCCGGTGGGATCCGAACCGAGATAACCGACGGCCGGTTTGCCCGCTTTTTCGCACTCGTAAAGATAGGTGTCGAAACCGTCCTCGTTGGTGCATTGATTATAAAAGCCGCGTTCCAGCATCAGGTTAAAAAATTCGGATTTAAATTTGCTCATTTTCCCTTTCCTTGCTATGATGAATATAAACTATTAGCGTAATTTTAAGGAATATTAACATATAAATAAAATAGTGCAACAACGGAGGTAATTTTTTTTCGACATGGATATCATCAGACCCCTTCATGCCCTGGGAATGAGCAGCGGAACCGCTTTGGACGGCGTTGATGTCGCCCTGCTGAAAACCGACGGCGTCGACGTTTACGACTTCGGCCTTTCTCAGAGCGTTCCCTATGATGAGGAACTCCGCGACAAAATCCGCTCCGTTCTCGGCAAAAGGCCGGATACGCCCGAAAACGAAGCGGCTATTCGCGAGGTCGAAACGGAGCTGACGGCGTTTCATGCCGAAATTGCCAACGAAATTATCGCCGCTCAGGACGAAAAGGTCGACGTCATCGGCTTTGAGGGACATAATATCTGCCTTGATCCCAAAAACCATTTCAGTTGTCAGATTGGCGACGGGAAACGCCTTGCCGAACTGACGCGGATCAAGGTTGTCAACCGCTTTCAGAATGCCGACCTGCTGGCCGGCGGGCAGGGCGGCCCGCTGGTTCCCGTATATTACCAGTCTCTCTGTGCCGACATGGGCAAGCCGCTGGCCGTGGTCAATATCGGCGGCTGCGCCAATATAACCTGGATAGGTTCCATCGGCGATATGATTGCTTTTGACTGCGGCCCCGGCAATGCCGCCATTAACGACTGGGTTATGAAACACGGCGGCATGCATATGGATTATAACGGCAAACTGGCGATTACCGGCAAAGTTAACGAACAAATTGTCGCCTCGATGATGAGGCATAAGTTTTTTGCGCAATATCCGCCCAAGGCGGCCGACCGGACGATTTTCAACGAAAAGCTCGAACATCTCGAAGGTTTGAGTCTGGAAGACGGCGCCGCAACCGCAACCGCTTTCATTGCCGAAGCCGTAGCCTATTCGCTGCTGCTCTATCTGCCGGAAATTCCCGGAAAATTGATTGTCTGCGGCGGCGGAGCCAAAAATCCGACTTTGGTGCGCTTTTTGCGGCAGCGCCTGCCGGATATCGGCATCTCGACGGCAGCCGAAGAAGGTTTTGACGTCAATGCGCTGGAAGCGCAGGCTTTTGCCTATCTTGCAGTACGCCGGCTTTATCATCTGCCCGCCACTTTCCCTTCCACGACCGGCGTTGCCGAACCGATGGTCTGCGGTCAGGTTTCCGAAACGGAATGATTTTTTGTCTAGACAGCTTCTTAAAAATATGTTAATGAAATAGCAAATATTTTACAATTTTGCGAATGTATCATTTTAAACAATTAGATTATGAAAAAGTTTTTTTTGCTTGCCGCCGTATTCTTTATGGCCGCAGTTGGTGCCAATGCACAAGAGAAGTCCGAGTTGCAGCGTAACGTGATTTTAACCGGCAGTCGCGAAGCGCCTGACAAGGCTAATCCGAACGATTATCAGCCTGCCGGTAAAATCATTCTGTTTGAAAATATCGAACGGGACAGCACTTATAACATGGTGTTAGACGGCGCTTTGATTCGATATTCTTTGGAACAGACGAGCGAAAAATGTGTGATTCGCGTGGTCAGCAGTCATAATGAGGACGTGACCATACAAGTCAAAGGTTTTGCGGTTAAGGGCAAAATTCCCAAAGTCGAATGGACGCAGGCCGAAATCTTGTTGGCCAACGGAAAACAGCTGACAGTCCGCTTCAAACAGAAAGCTGCTCTGTAAATAAATGCAGACAGAAGCCTTTCTTCACAAAGGAGAAAGGCTTCTGTCGTTTTAAACTTTTGTATTTCACAAAACTGTCGTCTCTTTTTTTTTTGTCTAGACTTTGGCGGAAAAGCATGATAGCCTTTAAGCTGTTTTTTAGCTATAAATATCTGATTGTATAATTTAATATTTAAGTATTATGAAAAGGTTGTTGCTTTCGGCATTGCTGGTTTTGCTTGCCGCCGCGCTGCACGCGCAGGAATTTTACCGGATTACCGACATAGATGATGACGAACGTGCTTTGGAGGTTTCCGCGGTCAGTTATCTGGATGCGTCCGAAAACCGTTTCGGTGCGCAGGTTGCCTACGAAATCAAGCCTCTGACGGCTTATTTTGAAGTGTCGTTTTTTTCCGAACATTTGGGAGAGGAATATGGCGGTATCAAATACAAGGCGCCTTCTTTCCGGGTCGGAATGGACTATGGTTTTTTCGAATACGGCATGCTGACGCTTTTTACCGGAGCTTATATCGGTATTACGCCTTATTCGACGGAGTATCTGGAACGTGACAAAAACGCCTATGTTTCGAGCAAAAGGCTGGTAAAGGTAACGGAAAACGGTTTTATCGCGGGATTAAAGCTCGGAGCCCGTCTTGATTTTCTGGACAGGGTTTTCGTTAAGGCGGCCGTTTTTGCCAACACCACCAACTGGGACCGTTCCATCGGCAGC
>ULXU01000915.1_pt1 | contig 13233 bp, 10 predicted proteins | sample 1961521 | NCBI WGS metagenome assembly ULXU01 (sample SAMEA4835845, study PRJEB28245) | human gut metagenome | biome: gut microbiome; material: fecal sample | place: Denmark | collected 2008
GAAGTAGACTGCACCTTCCCGCAGGAGTTGATGCGCCCCTTCGGACATCGGTGCGTCCGGAATGCCCGGATAAGCGAACACATCCTTGCCCTGATCCAGCGCGTGATGCACAGTCAGCATACTGCCGGAGCGGATGCGCGCTTCCATCAGCACCACCGCATGGCCGAGTCCAGCCAGGATGCGGTTGCGCACCGCAAAGACGTACTTGCTTGACTGCATATCCGGCGGATATTCGCTCAGCAGCAGCCCGCCTTGTGAAAGGATTCGCGCTTTCAGCGCCACGTTTTCCGATGGATACGGCACGTTCAGCCCGCTTGCCGCTACGCCGATGGTCGGGCTGCCGCCGTCCAGACACCCCTCATGCGCCGCCGCATCAATGCCGACCGCCAGTCCGCTGACGATGCACACGCCCTGCTTGCTCAAATCGCGGCAGAGCGATTTTGTTGCCGCAATGCCTGCAACCGTCGCGCTCCGCGAACCGATAACGGTGATGCACCTGCCCTCCGCCGCGCGCAAATCACCCTGATAGAAGAGCATGTACGGTGGTTCGGGAATGTTTCGCAGGGATTCCGGATACATATCATCCGCCATCGAGACAAGCCCCATATTCCACTTCCGCATGGTCACGAGCATATCATGCAGCTTCTCACGCGACGCGCTTGCCCGCAGCAGTGACAGGCTGTAATCCGAAATCCGGTTCTGCAAGGATGCGCCGTGGTCGCGCTGAAAGGCATCATATGCGGCTTCTGCGCTGCCGTACTCATCCAGCAGCTTTTTCAGCCGTCTGCTGCCTAACATTCCCTGCGCCAGCCACGCCAGACAGGCCTGCTCGCGGGTATATCGCATTTGCCACGCCTCCTTTGCAGAAAAGCCAGATTCTGGTGCTGCCAGCCGTTTTGCATAGTTCTTTAAGAAAAACACCTTCGCAGCACATTGAACAATGCTATCACAACTCGGATGAAAAATCAACGGGCAAATGATGCGTATATGGAAACTACTTTGATTTTCGCCAAGAAATCATGCTGCTTTTTATGCATTCTGTCTTATTTCTGCTACTCATTCTGCTTCTGGAAGCAGATATGGCGTGAGAATCTCCGCAATTTTCACATAACCTTCCGCGTTCGGATGCAGCCCGTCACTGAGCAGTTCGGGATAGGCGTATTCGCCCGCTTTGTGGCAGAACGCGCTGTACGCATCCACAAACGTCACGTTCGGCGTCTTATTCGCGAACCGCTTGAACGCCAGATTCAGCAGCGTAATTTTCCCCTGCTGACCGCTGTAAAACGCGCTCGTCGTGGGCAAAGTGCTGAGAATCACAAACTGGCAGTCCGGGTTGCTTGCCTGCACCGCCTCAATCATGGCGGCGTAATTCTGCACGATTTCTTCCTTTGTATAGCCGTGTCCGATGTCATTGATGCCACAGATGAACACAATCTGCCGATAATTGCGCGCCGCCAGCTCCCCAATACGCGCGCGGCACTCCAGCGTCGTCTGCCCGCCGATGCCATAATTCGCACAGTCGCTGCGGCCGAGAATCGTGTTCCAATCGCCGTAAAGCAGCTTCGCGTTCTGGCAGATGCTGTCGCCAATGAAGGCAATGCCGGTATCCGGGCGATCCCAGCGGCCGTCGGACGTATCCACCACATCACCCGTCCCCGCAAAATACGCCAGCTTATGCAGCGTCACGGGCTGTTTGCCCGACGAATACACGCTAATTTGATCCAGCCGGGCGAAATTCGACCCGAACGCCATTGCCATCGCGCTTTCATCGAAATACGCCCCGTAGCGCCCTTCGGACACCTCCACCGTCTCCGAGGCATTCACCTTCGCCCACTGTGTCGCGCCGGAATGGCTGGAGAGTGCCAGATATACACCGTATTTTGCGCCGCTGTACTCGACGTAAAACCGGCTGTCCGTGCGCATCTGCGACGCATCGAATATGCCGCCGACGTGCTGCGTGAATCGGAAGACAAGGCACTCATTCTGTGCGGTGGACGTCGCCGCACCGCTGAACAGCACCTCATCCGCGCCCAGCGAATCCGTCTGCGCCGCCCCGCACCATGCAACCTTGTGAATCACCATCGTCTTGGTGGATACGGACGTGCCGACGCAGATTTGATCTGCTGCCGCGAAATCCATGCTGCCATACGCCATCCGGCACTGCTCAAACGAAAAGACCGCCGTGTAGAGTCCATCCGTCTGCGTGCAGGTGGACGGCACGTTGATTTGCGCCCACACGCCGCCTTCCCAGTCGGACAGCGCCAGATAGACGCCATTTTGCACCCCGTCATACGTCACGGCAAAATACCCGTTTTCGGAAATCAGCGACGGGTCAAATGTGCCGTTAACGTTCGTTGTGTCAATGGTCGCGCAAGATTCCAGCCGCCCGACGCGGGCTGGCTGCCTTCAAACAGCACCGTCTCCGTCATCGGTTCTTCTGCCAGCGCAAGGCCAAGCAGCAAACAGCAGAGCAAACATACCAGCAGACACTTTTTCTTCATGGTTGCGACTCCTCTTCTCGGTTATGCTGCTTTGATTATACGCTGTTTTCCCGTTTCCTGTCAAGCGTGGAAAAATGCCCGATCCGCGCGAGCAGACCGGGCAAGCAATGGTCAAACCGTACCCGTGACAACAAGCGTTGCCATGCCGGGCGTAGCCGTCACTTCGCCCGTCGTCGCATTGCGGGTGTAAGTGGCGGCAGGAATCAGCAGCGGTGTCAGCGTGCGGAAGGTCGCGCCGTCGTAGGTGTAATCCGTGCCGGCAGTCAGTGCCGTGCCGTCCAGCGTCACGCTCGTGATTGTCAGCGCAGGCGTAAACGTATCCGTCAGTGACACGTTGTCCGTCGCCGTCGTTGCCGTTGCGCCACGGTTTTGCAGCGTGAAGGTGTACGTCAGCACACCCGCCTCCGTCACCGTCGTCGGACACATGGATTTGATAACGCTCAAATCCGGCGCGGGGTCGGCATTCACGGTTGCTTCCGCCGTCAGGGGCGCAGCGAGGCCGCCGCCTGTCACGGTTGCGGTGTTCGTCACGCTTTCCTCAGCGCCGTAGGGCGTGAACTGGTTCGTCTTGACGGCGTACATCAGCGTGGTGTTGCCGCCCGCGGGAATCGACAGTCCTGTCACCGTCAGCGGACTGGTTGCCGCGATGGTCGGCGTCGCCTGCAAGATGCCGTTGCGGTAGTAACGCAGCGTATCGCTCTGATACGTCATCGGAACGACCGCTGCAGTGCCCGCCGCAGGGGTATACGCGCCCAGGTTATCCGTCAGCGTCAAACCCGTCAGCGCTGCCGTGCCGGTATTGACAAGCTGCACGGCGTAGGTAATCGTATCGCCGTTTTGGTAGGCTGCCGGAATCGCGGTCTTGCTCACAGACAGCACCTCGGTCAGCACGCCCGTCACCACATTGGAGGGAATTGACTGGTTGTTATAAGAAAGCGTTGCCTGATTCGTGAACGTTGTCGGCATCGCGAAATTCCTCCTTTCCCGGCGCTTTCAATCAGCTTTCCGGGGCACTTTCAAGCTATGCCGGACGTTTTGCGTTGGTGCGCAAAAAAACGGCGCGCTCCGCTATGGATACGGAAGCACGCCGCAGGTTTATGCTTTTTTCTCCGCCGATTTGACCAGCCGTGGGTCACGGCGCACCCATTCGCCCACCAGCCGATACAGCGTCGCCGTCAGCGGGACGAACAGCACCATGCCGGAGATGCCCATCATGCCGCCGCCAATCAGCACTGCCGCCAGCACCCACAATCCCGGCAGCTTCAATTTGCTGCCGACCGTGTGGGGGTAAATCAGGTTGCCCTCGACCTGCTGGAGCAGGAAGAGATAAATCAGGAATTCCAGTGCCTTTGCAGGCGAAATCGAGAAGAGCATGATGCAGCCAACCGCCGCGCCAATGTATGGGCCGATAATCGGAATCAGCGCCATCATGCCGACGAACGTACCCAGCATCAGCGCGTAATCCAGCCGCAAAAGCATCATGCCGATGGTGCAGAGTGTGCCCAGAATCACCGCTTCGGTGCACTGACCGACGATATAATTATGGAAGCAATCGTCCAGCGTTGAGATGACGTGCATCGCACGCGCCATCCGCGTATCACCCAGAACGCGGTGCAGCAAATTGCGGCTCTGGCGCTGGAGCGTCTCTTTGCCGATGAGAATGTTGAAGGTGAAAATCAGCGACATTAGGAGGGAGAGAATCGAGCCGACAAGCGAGGTGGTGAAGCTGACTGCCGTGTTGACGACATTGCCCGCGCCGTTGAAGAGCAGATTCGCTGCGCGCTCGATAATCTCGCGCCATTCCTGTTCCGTCGCAGGCAGAACGAGGTTATAGTCCACCATCAGCGCAGCAATCGTCGGATTCTCCATCAGCTTGTCGTACATCTTGCGCAGAACGCCCGGCAGCGATGACAGAAGTACCTGTACGCAGGAGATTAGCTGTGGCAGGATAATCTGAATCAGCGCAACGATAACCGCAACCAGCGTCAGGAACGCCAGCGCCATGCAGACCGGGCGGCGCATGGCATTCCACACCTTTTTCTTTGTGTTTGGCGCCATATGCCGCTCGTAGAAGCGCATGAGGATATTGAGTACATAAGCAATTATCGCGCCATTAATCAGCGTTCCCGCTGCCGCCAGAAAGAGGTTGAACAGGCCGACCAGACCGTCCCAGTAGTGAATCGCCAGATACAGCAGAAATGCTACGATTCCTATATTGATGCAGGTTTTCTTGTCGATGTTCATGTTTGGTTTCCTCCGTGGATCACTCGCTGTCACCGAAATTCATGTTGGCGTAGATGCGCTCCATTCGCTCGTTCGGGAATCGTGCGTCCATCACGCTGCCAATCCACGTTTTCGGCGGTTCATCGTGCAGGCGTTCCGACCAGCGGTATACCGCCACCGCGGATACAAGGCAGTTGACCGCCAGAAAAATCGACAGCACCCATGTGAGGATTTTTCCCGCGCGGTTCGGCAGTTTCAAAATCCACTTTGCCATGAACGGATAGATGTCCTTAATCCAGAAGATGCCCAGCGCACCCCAGAACAGCGAATACAGCAGGCAGATTCGCCCGTTGATGTTGAACGGCACGCGGCTGTAATCCCACGAGCGCGAACCGAAAAGCACCTCCTGCAGCCACGAACAGACGTATTCGACGGCGCTGCCGACAACGAATCCACCCAAGAAGCTCAGCCACTTGCCGCGGTTGCGGAAACGGTAGAGGATGATAGACAGCGATGCCGCGCCCACGCCATAGAGCATGTTGAACGGTCCCCAGACAAGCCCCGACCGGCTTTCCAGATAGCCGTGGCGCGCAAAGCACCACAGCAGCTCCAGCATCACGCCCGCAAAGCTGCCGATAAAGACTATCAGGGCGATTTTGTAGCCGTTCATACCGCGCGCGAAGAAGGATCTTTCCTCCTCCTGCACATCGATGGCCGTGTTCGACGGCGGATTGATGCGGTACCACTTGCGGTTGAGGGACTTCGCCACATCCGCGGCACGCGCGGACAGCTCATCTACGGTGGAGGATGCGATTTTGTGTGCCGACGACAGGTTCTCTCTCGCCTGCTGGAGACTTGCAATCTCCGCCTGCACCTGCTTTTCCAACGCCTCGGGAATCTCTGTATCGCACTGTGCCAGTTCCGCAATACAGGTGTCTTGAATCATCTTGCGCTCCCGACGCGCCTGATTGAGCGCATCCTGACTCAGCTTCTCCAGTTCTGTCTGCTCGCGCGCGGTGTTATTTTCCTGTGCCATGAGCTTCCTCCTGTTTTGCTTCTTCGCCTGTCATTTTCTCCGGCAGGGTGACGATAAACCGGCAGCCGCAGGGCAATTGATTTTCTACGCGAATTATGCCGCCACAGTCGTCCAGAATCTGCTTGCACAGTGCCAGCCCCAGCCCGTTGCCCTCCTGCTGATGCGAGCTGTCCACCTGATAGAAGCGGCGGTAAATGCGTTCCTGCTCCTCCGGCGGGATTCCCGGGCCTTGGTCGGTAATGGCGATTTCAAACCGACCGTCGGTTTGTTTTAACGTAACAGCAATCAATCCGCGTTGCGGACTAAACTTAACGGCATTGCTGATCAGGTTCGTCCAGACGTGCAGCATCAGCGTTTCCGGACCGCGCCACGTCACTTCCGCCAAATCGGCATCAAAGTCAAGCTGTTTAGGCGACCACAGTGCTTCCAGCAGCACAATTGCCTGACGAATCTGCTCGTCCAACCGATAGCATGTCTGCTTCATCGGCATCGTGTGATTGCTGACCTTGCTGAGCAGCAGAATGTTGCCCACCAGTGTGGACAGACGCCGCGTGTTGAGCAGAATCCGCTCGATATACCCCGCCTGCTCCGGCGAAACATCCGTGCTTTGCAGCCGCGCCGTGTAGCCCTCGATAGCGCTCACAGGGGTTTTGATTTCATGCGATACGTTCGACACAAAGTCGGTTTGCAGCGTCTCCGTTTCGCCCAGCGCCTCCACCATCCGGTTGAAGCTGTCATAGCTGTCCGCAATTTCATTGATGACGCTGTTCGTCGTCAGGCGGACGGAGAAATTCCCGCTGGCAACCTGCTTCATGGCGCGACTCAGCCGTACAACCGGACGCAGCAGCAGCACGTTCACCACCGTCGCCGCCGTCAACCCAATCGTCGTGCCGAAGAGAAGCAGCCACACCAGTGGATGTACTTCAATCGCTTCGTGCAGCAAGTTTTCCAGCAGCGCCGTGAGCAGCGTTGCAATCAGCAGCGTACCGAGAATCTCTGCAATCGCCGCCAAGGTAAACAGCACGCGAATATCCAGCTTGCCGCGCCCCTTCTCCTGCCGCTTCATGCCTTAACCACCTTATAGCCCACACCGCGCATGGTTACAATATGAAAATCCGGATTATCACGGAAGCGCTCACGCAGGCGGCCGATGTGCACATCCACCGTGTGGCTGTCCGAATCGGAATCGTAGCCCCAAATGTCGTCCATCAGCTGCTGGCGCGTGAAGATTTTACCCGGATATGCCGCCATCTTGTAGAGCAGCATGAACTCCTTCTGCGGCAGAATCATGCTGGTTTCGCCGCGCGTCACGGTCAGCGAGTCGCACTCCATCACCGTTTCGCCGATGACCTGCCGGTGCTCGTTCATCATCTGCACCCGGCGCAGCAGCGCACCGACGCGCAGCACCATCTCGCTCACGTTAATCGGCTTAACCATGTAGTCATCCGTGCCGGAGAGGAAGCCGAGACGCATGTCATCGAAAGCGTCGCGCGCCGTAATCATCAGCACGGGCGTCATAACGCTCTTTTTGCGCAGCGAGCGCACCAGCTCGTAGCCGTCCATCACAGGCATCATGATGTCCGAAATAATGAGGTCGACATACTCTTCCGCCAGCGCATCCAGCGCTTCCTGCCCGTTTGACACCATGCGCGTGTGATAGCCGTTTTTCTCCAGCACATGCGAAAACAGCTGGCACAGCTCCGTGTCATCCTCGACGATGAGGATTTTGAACATGCTTTCGCCTCCCTGTCTCCGTCAAGTCCACCAGAGCAGGTGCACCGCCGGTTTCTCCCGCTCCTCGGTGCTGATGTGCAGGCGCACCAGCACCATGCCCGTCATGCACAGCGTACCGAAGCAAATCCATAGCGGCACTTCCATCAGCAGCATCCCCAGCGGCAGCGTGAAGTATGTCACCCGTGTGCGGGACAGGTTCGGCGTAATCCGCAGAATCGTCGAGTAGAAGATGAAGATACACGCCAGCACCAGCACCGGCGTCCAGAATGGCAGCAGCCCCAGCAGGCAGCCGAACGTCGTCGCAATGCCTTTACCGCCCTTAAACGAGCGTGTCGCCGGGAAAACGTGCCCCGCGACCGGTGCGCAGAGCACCAGCGGCGCAAGGGGTGTCAGCAGTGTTTCGGGCAGATAGTGCATATACAGCGCCACGGGAACCATGCCTTTGAGCATATCGCCCGCCAGCGTCAGCACCCCGCACCAGAATCCACCGTGCACAAACGCATTCGCCGCGCCGGGGTTTTTGTCCTTCGCAGCCGACGCAATTTCTTTATGGAACACGCGCGAAAAGACCTCCGCATACAGCACGCAGCCGGAAAGATATCCTAACAGCAGATAAAGCAGGTCACGCACCCGATTCACCGCTCCTTTCAACTTTCGTTACTTCCAGTTACGCTTCCACTGCTGACGACGGCGAAAATCGCGGATGCGCTGGATCAAATCGCCATAGAAGAACAGGATAACGTTAAGCAGACTCATCACCAGCGCCAGAATGCCCCAGAGATTGCTCGTCAGCAACTGCTGCACAACCGGCAGCAGATAGACCAGCGCCAGCCACTTCATCTTGACCGGAATGATAATCAGGTTGACCTCGGTCTCCGGAAAGAGAACGGCGCACGCCAGAAATAGCGACAGATTGAGGTAAGTATTCGTCGCGTAACCGGTAATCAAGCCGGCGAGAATCGCGCCGAGCATTCCGCAGAGGTAGTATACCGTGAAGCGGAACGTGCCCCATGTGTTCTGCAGTGACGTACCCAGATACCAGTAGAACATGAGCGAAATCAGCAGAAACACAGGCGAGGACGACGGCGGCATGAAGATAAACGACACCAGCCGCCAAATTTGCCCGTGGAAAATGGCTTCACGGTCGAACATCAGGTAATACGACAGGCTGATGTTATACGCCGCCAGCAGATAATCCGCCACATAGGTAACACCCATGCCGATGCAGAGAATCATCATCAGCTTCGGGATGCCGAAGTACCGTCCAAAACGCCGTTCACCACGGCTGAGAAGCTTTTCAAACACAGTCGTTTTCCTCCTTCAAAGGATTCTTTGCAGAGTCCCCTTTCTTTATTCTATTCGACACAGAAGGGCTTTTGTCCTGCTGAATCCACACAGAAATATCGTCTTTCTGTACGTTCTCTTGTGTGGGATTAACTTTTCTTCAATTCCTGTTGACTTTCTTGCAGAGAAAACGGAAATGTCGGGCAAAAGTTCATGGACAATTCACCTTCTTCCTGTATAATAGGGGTGTAAGATGGAAGAAAGAAGGTGTATGGCATGAGCTACATCTCGTTTGAAGATGTCTGCAAGGACTACCCGGCGGGCAACACCGTTGTTCACGCGTCCGATCATGTCAATTTTCACATTGAAAAGGGCGAGTTCTGCGTGGTGCTGGGGCCGTCCGGCGCGGGCAAAACCACCGTGCTGAACCTGCTCGGCGGCATGGACAAAGCGACCAGCGGGCGAATTATTGTTGGGGATAAGGAAATCACCGGGCTTCGCTCGCCTCAGCTGACGGAATACCGCCGCCACGACGTGGGTTTCGTCTTTCAGTTCTACAACCTGATGCCGAACTTGACGGCGCTGGAGAACGTCGAATTGGCGCAGCAGGTCTGCGAACGTGCGCTTGATCCGCGTGAAGTGCTGGAGCAGGTTGGGCTGGGACAGCGAATGAACAACTTCCCTGCCCAGCTCTCCGGCGGCGAGCAGCAGCGTGTATCCATTGCCCGCGCGCTGTGCAAAAACCCGGCGCTGCTGCTCTGCGACGAGCCGACCGGCGCGCTGGACAGCAAAACGGGCGAACAAGTGCTGGATCTGCTGACCCGCCTGTGCCACGATTACAGCACAACGGTCGTCATCATCACGCACAACGCCAGCATTGCGCCGCTGGGCAACCGCCTGATTCGGATGCGCAACGGCAGCGTGCAGGAAATGACCGTGAATGAACATCCCGCGAAGGTGGCTGATATCACATGGTAACGCAGAGCAGCGGGAAAAAGTATCATGGAACGCTGACGAAAAAACTCTTCCGCGATATGAGCCGCAGCGCCATGCAGTTTCTCGCCATGTTTCTCCTCTGCGCAATGGGCACATGGTGCTTCAGTGGGCTGGACGCGAACTGGCGTATGCTGGAGCTATCCACCGAAACGCCGATTGCGCAGAGTAATCTGGCGGATTTCTGGGTGAAAGGAGCGTCATTTGGCAAGAACGACATCCTGAAGCTGCGGAATCTGACCGGTGTGAAGGATGTGCAGGCGCGCGTCACGCTGGAGATGGACTGCCCCGACTTGGGCGACGAAGTGACCCTGATGGTGCACGGCTATGACGGCGACATGCGCATCTGCACGCCGATTATCCGCACGGGCAGCGAACTTTCCGCATCGGATACGCGCGGCTGTCTGCTGGAGGAGCAGTTCGCGCAGGCGCACAATTTGTCCGTCGGCGACACGGTGAAGGTGTCCTATGGCGGCGTGTCGCTCACCTTTTTCGTGCGCGGCACAATTCTCTCCGGCGAATACCTTGTGACGGCGAAGAACATCACGCCGCAGCCGGACATCTACGGCTACATGTACGTCAGCGCAAAAGCCATGGCGGCGTTCCCGTTCACCGAAATGCTGGTGAAAGCATCATCTGACGCAGACCTGACGCAGGTTCGCGCCGAAATCATGAACACCTGCCCGACGGCGCTGATTGTAGACAAGGACACACACAGCGGCACGCTCTCAGCGCGCAACTTCGTCAGCATGTTCCGCAGTCTGTCCTACTTGTTCCCGGTGCTGGTTTTCGCGGTCGCGGCGATGATTGTCGTCAACACGCTGACGCGCATGATTGAGAATCAGCGCGTACAGATGGGCACGCTCAAAGCGCTGGGCTACCGCGACCGGCAGATTCGGCTGCACTACCTCAGCTACGCCATCGTGCCGTCCGTCGCAGGTTCGCTGCTGGGCGTGCTCACAGGGCAAATCAGCATTCCGTACATTCTTTGGCCGATTGTCTCGACGAACGTGCGCTATCCGGCGCGCCTTCACGCCCCGATTTCCGGCATCACTTGGCTGATTGCCGTGCTGTCCGTGGTCATGTGTCTGCTGATTTGCCTGCACACTTACAACCGCGCGGCGCGGGAAACGACGGCAAGCCTTTTGCGCCCAAAGCCGCCGAAATCCGGCTCGCGCATCCTGCTGGAGCGGATTCCCCGGCTGTGGGGGCGTTTTTCCTTCAACACGAAGATGATTATCCGCAACATTTTCCGCAACAAGGGGCGTTCATTCCTGTCGCTCGTCGGCATCCTGTGCTGCAATATGCTGATCATCTGCTCCTTCGGCTTGCAGGAATCCATCAACACATTTATCGACGATTACTACACGCACACCCTGCGCTACGACGTGCGCGCGAACCTGATTCCCGGACAGGCATCCTCGCTTGACCACTACCGTGAGACGCTGAACGCCATGAAGGTGGACGGCATCATGGAGCAGTCCGTCAGCCTGCGCAGCGAGACGAACCTGCGCTCCTGTCTGCTGACCGTGATGACGGATGACCAGACTTCCATTGCCTTGGGCGACAATGCGACGTTCCTGACGCTGCCGCGCACCGGCACCGCCATCAGCAGGAAGTTAGCCGGTCTGATGAACGTGGGGCTGGGCGACACCGTGACCATCTGTCTGCCCGGCGACAGCGACACCATTTCGCTGACCATCAACGCGCTGGCGGACACAAACATCGGTCAGGGTCTGTTCATGAGCAAGGAAGCGTGGGAAGCGTGCCGCAAGGGCGATTTCCAAGTGACAACGCTGCTGATTACCGCGCCGACGCCCGCCTGTTCGCATCTGCTGGAGGAAATGGACGAGGTGGGAACGCTGCTTTATCCGGCGAAACAGCTGGTGGAAATGTCCAGCATTATGGACTCGACGACGGCGGCGTTCACGATTCTAAGCGTTGCGGCGCTGGCACTGGCGTTCATCATCTGCTACAACATGGGGCTGATGAATTTCAGTGAGCGCGTCCGTGATTACGCAACCTTGAAGGTGCTGGGCTACCATCAGAGGGAAATCCGCCGTCTGATGCTGCGCGAGAACAACTACATCTCCATCATCGGTGTTCTGCTGGGAATTCCACCGGGATTCCTCATCACCACCATTATCCTCAAAATGTGTGAATACGATTCAATGGTTTTCCCGACGTATGTCACCTTTCCGTCCGTCGCGGGCGCTTGCGCAATTACCTATGTGTTCGCGTTCCTGATTCAGTTGCTGCTGACGCGCAAGGTTCGGTCGATTGACATGGTGGAGGCGCTAAAGAGCGTCGAATGACAAGAGAATCAACGAAAGGATGATTTCTGCTATGAAAAAGCTGTTTGCTCTCCTGCTTGCGCTGGCAGTGGTCGGGTCTATCGCACTGGCTGACCCGGCTTCGCTCACGGGCTGCTCCGTGTCCAGCGGCGTTGTGAATGCGGTGAATTACATTGATATTACTGCGCCGTTCTCCGGCACACTCCAGCCCTTCACCTGGGAAGCGGGCGACCTTGTGAACGCGGGCGATTTGCTGTTCTCCATGCGCACAACCACGATTTACGCCACGGAGGATGCGACCGTACAGGCAATTTACTGCGCCGCGTGCGACGACGCTGCTGCCGTTGCCACCCGCTACGGCGGACTGATTGCCATGCGCCCGGAATCCGAATGGGTGATTGCCGGCAGCATCACGACGGCGTACGACAAGCGTGACAACCGCGTGGTGGACGTGGGCGAAACGCTGTACTTCCGCTCCAACAAGGAAGGGCGTTCGGTCGGCACGGGGCGCGTAACGATGGTATCCGGCGCAGAATACATGGTGGAGGTGCTCACAGGCGAGTTTGAGCCAGGCGAGATACTCTCCCTCTTCCGCGACAAGAACCGCACTGCCAGCGACCAAGTCGGGCGCGGCGTTGTGAATCGGCGTGACACGCTGACGGCGGTCGGGCAGGGGCGCGTGGCGGAAGTGCTGGTGAAGGTGGGCGACCAAGTGAAAAATGGTACGCCGCTGCTCCGCCTGATGCCGACTGCTACCACCCCGGATGCCTCCCCGGACATTACGGCAGCGCAGAACGGCGTGATTGGTACGCTCGCCGTGCAGCCCGGTCAGCAGGTGTACGAAGGGCAGCTGCTGGCGCGCCTGATGCTGGTGGACAAGCTGGAAGTCGTCGCGCAGGTGGACGAAGTAAACCTGAAGAACCTCTATGTGGGCGACAAGGTGTCCGTGACGCTGGATATGGACGAGTCGAATGTGCTTACCGGCACGGTAACGGAAATCGGCAACCTCGGCACGACGGTGCAGAATGCCGCGTACTTCCCCGTGCATGTGGAGCTGACGACGAACCAGATTCCGCTGGGCGCCAGCGCGTCGGTATACATTCCGAACAACAAGTAAAACAAGAAGCAGCTTCCGCCCCCAATTGGGGATATCGGAAGCTGCTTCTTT
>ULXU01081021.1_pt1 | contig 13224 bp, 15 predicted proteins | sample 1961521 | NCBI WGS metagenome assembly ULXU01 (sample SAMEA4835845, study PRJEB28245) | human gut metagenome | biome: gut microbiome; material: fecal sample | place: Denmark | collected 2008
GGTCACTTTTTGAAAGTATCCTTATGTGAGCCTGCCTTTTTCGGGGTTTTCTTTATATTCGGCAAAGGAGAAGAATGCGGAAGGAACTGTGGAGGAATAGGATCATGTCAAAAGATGAGTATTTGATTACCGATGCGCCGCTGAAAGCGCTGACGGTTTTTGCAATGCCGATGATTCTCGGCAGTTTTTTTCAGCAGGTATACAATATGGCTGACTCCATTATCGTCGGTCAGTTTGTGGGTTCCTCTGCACTGGCAGCGGTTGGTGCCTGTGCAGCCCTGACGAATGTTTTCATTTGTGTGGCACTGGGTGCCGGTGTCGGTGCCGGTGTGCTTGTAAGTCGCTATTTCGGCGCCAAAGAGTATGGCAAAATGAAAACCATTGTGTCTACGTCGCTGATCAGCTTTTTACTTCTGAGTATCCTCCTTGGTATCTTTGGCTTTTGCTTTTCCCATGCGATGATGAGCGCTTTACAGACCCCTGCCGATATTCTGGACGAAGCGGTACTGTACTTGCGGGTCTATTTTGTGGGCTTTCCGTTTTTGTTCATGTACAATATTCTCTCCACCATGTTCACTTCCATCGGTGAATCAAAAATTCCGCTGGGGCTGCTGATCTTTTCATCCATCCTGAATATTGTGATGGATCTTTGGATGGTAGCCGGTCTGGGTCTTGGTGTATTCGGTGCGGCGCTTGCAACTCTGATTGCCCAGGGAATTTCCGCTGTGTTTTCACTTTTGATTTTTCTTTACCGGATGCGGCGATACCAAAGCCCGTTTCAGTGGTTTGACAGGCGCAAGCTGCACTCGATGCTTCGGATCGCAGTGCCCTCGGTTTTGCAGCAGTCTACCGTGTCTATCGGAATGATGATCGTACAGGCTGTGGTAAATCCCTTCGGCACACAGGCTCTTGCAGGATATGCGGCGACGATGCGGGTGGAGAATGTTTTTTCCCTGATCTTCGTGTCCATCGGTAATGCAGTTTCGCCGTATGTTTCCCAGAACCTTGGGGCAGGCAAAACCGAGCGTATCAAAAAAGGTTATCATGCGGCATTGGTGTTGGACGTGTGTTTTGCGGCGCTTGCTTTCCTTGTCATTGAAACGCTGCACACGCAGATTTCCTCACTGTTTCTTGGAAAGGACGGAACAGCCCTGGCCTATCAAGTGTCCGGAGATTATATGAGATGGCTTGGTTACTTCTTTATCTTTATGGGAATTAAAATGGCGACCGATGGAGTTCTTCGCGGACTGGGAATCATGCGGCCATTCCTTATTGCCAATATGGTAAACCTTGCAATCCGCTTATCTGTGGCTTTGATCTGTGCACCGCGTTTTGGCATTGAATTTGTCTGGCTTGCTGTGCCGGCAGGCTGGCTTGCCAACTTCCTGGTTTCCTATGCGGCACTCAGAAAATCCTGGCCGGGTGAGAAAGTGGAGCCATCTTGAATCGTTTTATAATCCTTGAAATTGTCCTTGAAATATGCCATCATTAGTTCATGAGATGCAAAAGCATAAAAGGGTTAGAAAGAGCAGGTATCCTATATGAAAAAGAAGATCATTGTTGCAGTAGTGGTAGTTGTTGTGATTTTGGCGGCGATCGCGGTTGTTTCTGTCCTGGCACAGACACCGGCGCTGATCTGACCGGAAAGGAAGCAGGACAACGCTTATGAAACTGTTATACGGTACCGGCAATCCGGCAAAGGCAGCCGCCATGCAGAACCGCATAGCCGGACTTGGCATCGAACTGATCAGTCTGCAGGATCTGCGGGCACAGGGGGTGGAGATTCCCAATGTCCCGGAGAGCGGCAATACGCCTCTGGAGAATGCCAGGCAGAAAGCGCATGCTTATTATGAAGCTTTTCGAATCCCTGTATTTTCCTGTGATTCCGGGTTGTATTTTGAAGATGTCCCGGAGGAGATCCAGCCCGGAGTACATGTGCGTACGGTGAACGGTGTGTATCTGACAGATGAGCAGATGTTGGAGCACTATACCGGACTGGTCAAACACTATGGAAGGCTTACGGCAAAATATCGTAACGCCATCTGCTATGTGCAGGATGAGGAACATGTATATGAGGCGATGGAGCCTGACATGGAAAGTGAGAAATTCTGGCTGACGGATGTACCCCACAGCAGCATCCGCAGAGAGGGGTTTCCGCTAGACAGCATTTCCCTGGATCCCGGAACCGGGAAATATTTCTATGATCTGCCTGAGACAGCGGTGGATCAGGTGGCGGTAGAGGAAGGATTCCTTATTTTTTTCCGGAGAATCTTACAATACAGATGAAATGTAACTATTCAGAGGCGGTTTTGCGAATGGGCTTCTGAATAGTTACAAAAAAATCATAAAACAAAAGAGTGCGGAGAGGCGCCTGGATAGGAGAATATATGGCAGTGGAGAGTATAACAGAAACGGCAGTGATCTGGGGAACTGTAAGCGGTGCAAGCATGGCGGGGATGGTGATATCTCTGCTATTATCCGTGGGTTTACCCATATTTTTATGTATCTTTATCTATAAGAAGACAAGGGCATGGGTACCGGCATTTTTCATCGGCTGCGGTATCTTTGTAGGATTTGCCATGATCTTAGAGCAGATCTGTCATGCCATCGTGCTTATGCTGACAGGAAGTGTATTGCAGGATAATATCTGGCTATATGGGTTATACGGCGGTGTGGCAGCGGCTTTATTCGAAGAGACCGGGCGGTGGATTGCCATGAAGTTCTGCCTGAAAAAGCATCTGACCCGGGAAAACGCATTGATGTACGGTGCCGGACATGGCGGCATTGAGGCGTTTCTGATTCTGGGCATGTCTTCCATGAGCAATCTTCTTACCGCAGCCATGATCAATGGCGGCCTGATGGAGAAGACTATGACGGCATTGGAGCCCGCACAGCAGGAGGTAACCTACAATCAGCTCTCTATTCTCTGGACCACGCCGGCTTACCAGTTCTATCTGGCACCGTTGGAGCGGATCAGTGCCATTGCCTTGCAGATCGCATTGTCGATTCTTGTATACAGTGCGGTGAAGACAGGCAGAAAGCTGCATCTGGCAGCAGCCTTCGGACTGCATTTTGCGGTGGATTTTCTGACGGTGATATGTGCTTCGATGATTCCTACATGGGCATTGGAGCTGGGACTGTTAGTGGTCGTGGCCGTGATCTGTGCAGCGGTATATAAGTTGGTCTATGTACATTCGGCAGAGAAAAAAGCCTGACGGATGACGGAAATCTGTAGAGAAGAGAAAATAGATTTGACAGAAGGAAGACATGTCATGAGATATGATATGCGAAATAAGAGGCAGCAGATGATGAAGATCAACAGAGAAAAAGCACTGGCAGCATTTAAGGAATATACGGATCGCTATGACAGCAGCCGTGACATGATCCGCTTGAAAATAGAACATACTTACAGAGTCTGCGGATTATGTCAGCAGATCGCAAGATCCCTTGAACTTCCGGAGGAAGAGGTGGATATTGCGTGGCTGACAGGACTGCTCCATGATGTGGGACGGTTTGAGCAGCAGCGGGTATATGGAACCTTCATTGATGCGGATTCCATCGACCATGCAAAATACGGAGCAAGAATTCTGTTCGGCAAAATCTGGGAGGAGAAGTCCGGTCTGACATCGGGAAGCGAAGAGGCACTTCCGGAAGGGATTCAGGCAGACGCCGGGATCAGTATCCGGGATTTCGTGAAGGATGCTTCCTGCGATGAACTGCTGTGGACGGCGGTATTTTATCATAGCGCCTACCGGATCCCGGGGGGACTGGATGAGCGGACGGCTATGTTCTGCCATATATTGAGGGATGCAGATAAAATCGATATTTTGAAGGTCAATGTGGAATTCCCACTGGAAGAGATCTACAATGTCAGCACTGAGGTGTTATATCAGGAGGAAGTGACACCGGAAGTGCTGCAAAGCTTTGATGAGGAACATGCGGTACTGCGTTCTCTGAAAAAAACAGCGGTGGACAACGTGGTGGGACATATTTCACTGGTGTATGAACTGGTCTATCCGGAGAGCTGCCGCATCGTGAAGCAGCAGGGATATCTGGACAAGCTGATGAATTTTGAATCATGGAATCCTCAGACGAGAAAACAGTTCGAGCATATCAGAGAACATATGAGAGAATATCTTGCCGGAAAATAATGTTGGATACCTGACAGACAGAAACCAAACTGAAAATCTCACGGATGGCGGAGAATACCGTTATTCGTGAGATTTTCAGTTACAAAGAGCGAGTTTTCGTTTTGTATATCGCAGATTCCTCCTGCACAGACTAAACAGTAGCACTTGATCGATAACATATGCAAAATTATGTTATCGATCAAGTGCACGATTGTTATGCAAAAACAGGATGACTGTAAAATGAGGCATCTTCGCAGAATGCGGGAAAGGAGTTTACAATGGATGGATTGACTGGGGGAAGCGGCGGAACAGAAGCGTTTCCCTTGAATGAACTGCCGGTAGGATTCGGCATGGCGCTGGCGATGAATGAACAGGCCATGCAAGGCTATGCGGCACTGACAGAGACGGAGAAGGAACATCTGATCCTCCGGTGCCGGGATGCTGGATCCAAAGAAGAGATGGAGCGGATCGTGGCATCACTGGTACCGGGAGAATCGGCGGAGAGTGTTATTGCCAGCCTCCGTCAAGAGTAAGGATCTGTCCGGTGAGATAGGTTGGCGCCTGGATGAGCTGGAGGGCAAGTTTTGCGACTTCCTCCGGCTGGCCCAGACGGTCGGCGGGAATCTCTTCCCGGAGAGCGTTCATTTCCTCGGGGGAGAAGCAGTGGTTCATGGCAGTATCAATAACACCGCAGGAGATGGCGTTGACTTGGATATTACTGGGAGCCAGCTCCTTGGCCAGGGCTTTCGTGAAGCTGTTCACGCCGCCCTTGGAAGCGGAATAGGCGACTTCCATGGAAGCTCCGACGTTTCCCCAGACGGAAGAAATATTGATGATACGTCCGCTGTGCTTTCGCAGCATCAGAGGAATTGCCAGGCGGCTGGTGTAGAAACAGGAGCTCAAATTCGTATTTATGACACGCTGCCATTCTTCGACACTCATATCTGTCAGCAGACCGATGTAGGAGATTCCGGCATTGTTGACCAGAATGTCCAGATGATCCAGGGATGCAAATAATTGATCCATGGCAACGGGATCCGATGCGTCTGCCATTTGTGCTGTGCAGTGGATACCGTATTTTTCTTCCAGAGAGATAGCCAGGGCGGACAGCTCCGGGAGAGTGCGGCTGCAGGTCAGGACAAGGTCGTAACCGGCTCCGGCGAGGGTCTCTGCGATGGCACGTCCGATACCGCGGGAGGCACCGGTGACAAGAGCCAACGGTGCGTTCTTTATTGTATTCATGTAAAGTATCCTTTCTGAATTATTGTTTTTCATTCACGGCGGCAGCCTGGCATAAGTCATCCGCAAAGTCCATCAGCTGCCACGGGTTCCGCTATTCTACGGCAATCTTTGGAGATAAAACAGTGCCGGATGCAGAAACCTGTAAAACGAGTGTAGCACAGATGGACTTGCTTTTCCATAGGGGAACTGCTACACTGGACAAAAGGAGAGCAAAAATTATGTATGATTTGATCATTATCGGTTCCGGTCCCGCAGGGCTGTCGGCGGCAGTCTATGGAAAGCGTGCGGGGCTGAATCTACTTATTATAGAAGAAAAGCCTATGAGCGGCGGACAGATTCTTAATACTTATGAAGTGGACAACTATCTGGGACTCCCCGGGATCAGCGGCTTCGACATGGGAATGACTTTCAGACAGCATGCAGAGAAGCTGGGAGCGGAATTTTTAGAAGCCACGGTACACAGTGTGGAAGAACGGGGCGATTATAAATGCGTCTACGCAGGGGACAAGGAACTGGAGACCCGCACAGTGCTTTTTGCCACCGGGGCGGAGCATGCCAAATTAGGTGTGCCCGGTGAGGAAGAATTAAACGGCATGGGCGTATCCTACTGCGCTACCTGTGACGGTGCCTTTTTCTGGGGCAGAACGGTAGCTGTGATTGGCGGCGGGGATGTGGCGCTGGAAGATGCCATTTATCTGGCGAGAACCTGTGAAAAGGTGTATCTGATCCACAGAAGAGACAGCCTGCGGGGAGCCGTGGTACTGCAGGAAGAGTTAAAGAGCCTTCCCAATGTGGAGATCCTGTATGATCATGTGGTCACGGAGATCTGCGGCGAGGATATGGTGGAAAAGCTGCGCATCAAAAATGTGAAGACGGAAGAGGAACGGGATCTGGAAGCAGCGGGTATCTTTATCGCAGTAGGCATCCATCCTAATACGGAGCTGCTGCGGGAACTGGTGACAGTCGGAGAGGATGGCTACATCCAGGCACCGGAGACCGGAGAGACCGACAGACCCGGTATTTATGTGGCCGGAGACATCCGTAAGAAGCCGCTGCGTCAGGTTGTGACGGCGGTGGCGGACGGCGCCAATGCGGCGGTCAGTGCAGGAAACTACTGTAACCGTTTTCGTAAACAGTCATAAATCAGTAATACAAATCTTAAAATATTTTAAAGAAAAGCGAAGAATTTTGAAAGAAAAGAGTCACCTATTCGGTGGCTCTTTTTACGTAAAAGAACCGAAAACCCACATGAAATGGGAATTTTTGGCAATATTTACAATTAATTCACTATATTGACAAATGGGAAGTGACGTGATATATTTGTTAACGGATGTAACAAATTCGTAACAAATGATTTGAAAATGTAAAGAAGTAAGTTAAGAAACTAAGACAGCTCCAAGAGTTTCAGGAGGATAGAATGGTTCGTAAATCTGTAAAAATTACCGTGTGCACCATGGCTGCGGTTATGACTTTTTCTGGAATGAATCTGACTGCAAACGCAGCAGCATCTTCATCTGTACTGCCTAGCGGCGGTATTGAACTGACCCTGGCAAAGGGCAATAAGCTGGAGAGCCTGTCAGCAGGTACTAACAGCACAAAGCAGATCGAAAGTATTATTGAGACCGTGATCCGTGACGATCAGATGGATACCACCCCGGAGGCATCCGAGGAAGAGTCTTTCAAGAATCTGGTCATTGCACAGGTGAATGATTATGTAAATGTAAGAAGCATGCCCAGTGAGGAAGGAGAGATCGTTGGTAAATTGTATGACGATTCCGTAGGTCTCTTCATTTCCGAAGAGAACGGCTGGTACCAGATTTCTTCCGGTTCCGTGACCGGCTATGTAAAAGCTGAGTATTGTGTGACCGGTGATGATGCAGTAGAACTTGCCAAAAAGGTAGGTACCCGACTGGCAACTGTTAATACCACAACCTTAAAAGTACGTACAGAGCCTTCTATGGAAGCGTCTGTCTTAGGTCTGGTTCCTCTGGAGGATGATCTGGTAGTATCTGATGAGACTGATGGCTGGGTACAGGTAGATACCGAGGAAGGTCTCGGATGGGTTTCCACAGAATTTGTTTCCCTGCATACGGAATTCGTAGAAGCAGAGTCCAAAGAGGAAGAAGAAAGACGTCTGGCCAAGGAAAAAGAAGAGAGAGAAAGAGCACGTGCAGCGGCAGCAGCAAAGGCAGCCGGAAGCAGCACAAGCTCCTCTGCCTCCAGCAGCGCTCCTGCAGTAACTTATGCAGCCAGCGGAGACAGCGAGATGGGTTCCGCAGTTGCCAACTATGCATTACAGTTCGTTGGTAACCCTTATGTATATGGCGGCTCCAGCCTGACCAATGGTACTGACTGTTCCGGATTTGTAATGAGTGTATATGCGAACTTCGGTGTAAGCCTGCCGCACTCCTCTTCCGCAGACCGCAGCCAGGGTGCCGCAGTAGACGGACTTTCCAATGCACAGCCGGGTGATCTGATCTGTTACTCCGGTCATGTGGCACTGTATATCGGTAATGGTCAGATCGTTCACGCATCTACCTCCAAGACCGGTATCATCGTATCTAATGCAGACTACAAGAAAGTCTTAGCTGTTAGAAGAATCTTCTAATATATATATAGAATGTACACGGCACTGTGTGGAAACACACAGTGCCTTTTTGTGTCAGCCTGTTGGATTACACTTGGAGTGCGGACACATGGACGGTGAAAGTGACATGGCGAAGAATGAGGATTTAAGTGCCGATAAGGGGAAAAACTATAAGTTGTACAATGAATTGTGCAATTTGTCAAAATATTGTTATGCGATGAAAAGGGGATTGACAAAACAGAACTATACAAAGTATACAAAAAAAGTGACACAAACGTAAAAACGTTATAAAAATGATTTAAATACAAAATAAGTTATCCACATATAGAATGCCCTAAAATAGGATAAAAGTTATTTATACACCAAGTTATGCACATTATCCACAGAAAAAACGCACTTCAGAGAGGACAAATTTACGAAAAAACAGGAACAAATGTTTTGTGAACATGTAATAAAAATCAAAAAATGACACGATTTGTCGACTTTCGGGTTGACATACAGAATGTCAAAAACAAGTAAAAAACTTCTTAAATTGTTGCAAAAAGCTGTGCCATTGTGCTATAATGACTATACAATAAATACAGGGGTACAACATAAATCCCTGTAAATAAATACTTGGAAGGGATGATCAGCATGAAGTTTATTATTGTTGGCAGAAACATCGAAGTTACACCAGGATTAAGAGCAGCAGTGGAGGAAAAGATCGGCAAGCTGGACAAGTATTTCAATCCCGATACAGAAGTACATGTAACATTAAGCGTTGAAAAAGAGCGTCAGAAAATTGAAGTAACCATTCCGGTAAAGGGAAGTATTATCCGTTCGGAGCAGGTAAGCAACGATATGTATGTATCCATTGATCTGGTGGAAGAGATCATTGAGAGACAGTTGAAAAAATATAAGAACAAGATCGTTGACAAACAGCAGGCAGCAGCTTCTTTCACCAAAGCTTATGTAGAGAATGATTACACAGACGATGACGAGATCAAGATCGTTCGTACCAAGAAGTTCGATATCAAGCCCATGTATCCCGAGGATGCCTGCATTCAGATGGAATTGTTGGGACACAACTTCTTCGTATTCTGCAATGCAGAAACAGATCAGGTAAATGTAGTGTACAAGAGAAAAGGTGATACCTACGGACTGATCGAGCCGGAAGTATAAGCCGTAAAAACAGTGTAAGAAGGCATAATTAAAAAAGCAATGACAGACAGCCTGCCGGAGTTACGGCAGGCTGTTTAAAATTGCATCAGTTATTTTGTTATTTTTTTGACAAAAGCATTGCAAAACAGATTTCGCTATGTTAAAATGGGAACAGTGAAATGATAAAAAAATAACAATCTACATTTCAGAAAGCAAACCAAACGAAAACAAAAAAAGTGGAGGACAAACAAATGGCAAAGAAAGTTGTATTAGCAGGCGCTTGCCGTACCGCAATCGGTACCATGGGTGGAACCTTAAGCACAACTCCTGCACCGGAGTTGGGCGCAATTGTTATCAAGGAGGCTCTGAAGAGAGCAGGCGTTGCTCCCGAAGCAGTTGACCAGGTATATATGGGATGTGTAATCCAGGCCGGTCAGGGACAGAACGTAGCACGTCAGGCTGCTATCAAAGCCGGACTTCCCATCGAAGTTCCCGCAGTTACCATGAACGTGGTATGTGGTTCCGGTCTGAACTGTGTGAACCAGGCTGCACAGATGATCATGGCTGGTGATGCAGACATCGTAGTAGCAGGTGGTATGGAGAACATGTCCATGGCTCCTTACGCAATTCCTCAGGGACGTTACGGATATCGTATGGGTAACGCAACCATGGTTGATACCATGATCAAAGATGCACTTTGGGATGCTTTCAATGATTATCATATGATCAAGACCGCAGACAACATCTGCGAAGAGTGGGGACTTACCCGTGAAGAACTGGATGAGTTCGCATTAAAGAGCCAGTTAAAGGCTGAAGAAGCTCAGAAGAACGGTGCCTTCAAGGCAGAGATCGTTCCCGTAGAAGTTAAGAAGAAAAAAGAGACCATCGTATTCGATACCGATGAAGGCCCTCGTCATGGTTCTACCATCGAAGGTCTGGCTAAGCTTCGTGCCATCAATCCCGGTGGATTCGTTACCGCAGGTAACGCTTCCGGTATCAACGACGGTGCAGCAGCTATCGTTGTTATGAGCGAAGAGAAGGCTAAGGAGCTGGGCGTTAAGCCTATGGCTACTTTCGTAGCAGGCGCTCTGGCTGGTGTTCGTCCCGAGGTTATGGGTATCGGCCCTGTAGCTTCTACCAAGAAGGTAATGGCTAAGACCGGTATGAAGATCGAAGACTTCGATATCATCGAGGCTAACGAAGCATTCGCAGCACAGTCCGTAGCAGTTGGTAAGGAACTGGGCATCGATGTAGATAAGCAGCTGAATCCCAACGGCGGTGCTATCGCTCTGGGCCATCCCGTAGGAGCTTCCGGATGCCGTATTCTGGTAACTCTGCTGCATGAGATGCAGGCAAGAGGTGCCAAGACCGGTCTGGCTACTCTGTGCATCGGCGGTGGCATGGGTTGCTCCACCATCGTTAAGATCGAGGATTAATTTTATAAATATTCGCTGGGGCGGTAGAATCTCTATCGCCTTAGTGTGGTTTTGAAAACACGAATAGAAATGTGAAATGAGGTAAAAACATGGATTACATTTTGTATGAGCAGAATGGTAATGTGGCAACCATCACCATTAACCGTGAGAAAGCACTGAACGCTCTGAATTCTCAGGTGCTGGATGAACTGAACGCTACATTGGATGCAGTAGATCTGGCAACGGTTCGCTGCCTGGTGATCACCGGTGCAGGTGCCAAGTCTTTCGTAGCAGGTGCGGATATCGGAGAGATGAGCAGCCTGACCAAGGCAGAAGGCGAAGCATTCGGCAAGAAGGGTAACGATGTGTTCCGCAAGATCGAAACCTTCCCTATTCCAGTGATCGCAGCTGTCAACGGCTTCGCTCTGGGTGGTGGATGTGAGATCTCCATGAGCTGTGACATCAGAATCTGTTCCGATAACGCAGTATTCGGACAGCCCGAGGTAGGACTGGGAATCACTCCCGGCTTCGGCGGAACCCAGAGACTGGCTCGTCTGGTAGGTGCAGGCATGGCAAAACAGATGATCTACACCGCACGCAATATCAAGGCAGCAGACGCTTACAGAATCGGTCTGGTAAACGAAGTATACAGTGCCGAGGTAGATGCTGACGGCAACGTAGTAAAGAGCGCACAGGAAGTAATGCTGGCAGCAGCACAGAAGATGGCAGCAACAATCGCTAAGAACGCTCCCATCGCTGTACGTAACTGCAAGAAGGCCATTAATGATGGTCTGGATGCAGATATGGATCAGGCAGTAGTCATCGAAGAGAAACTGTTCGGAGACTGCTTCGAGACAGAAGATCAGAAGTATGGCATGGCTTTCTTCCTTGACAAGAACAAGGAAAAAGTAAAAGAGCCTTTCCAGAATAAATAGTTATAATAGTTTTTTAAATAATGATAGAATGTATAGAAAACAGGAGGATTTACCATGAAAGTAGGTATTATCGGTGCAGGTACTATGGGACAGGGCATTGCAAAGGCATTTGCCCAGGTAGACGGATATGAAGTAGCTCTTTGCGATATCAAGCAGGAATGGGCTGAAGGCGGCAAAGCCAAGATCGTAAAAGGCTATGCAAGACTGGTAGAAAAAGGAAAAATGACTCAGGAAGCAGTTGACGCTATCGTAGCTAAGATCACTCCGGGTCTGAAGGAAGACCTGTGTGCAGACTGCGATCTGATCGTAGAAGCTGCATTCGAGAACATGGAAGTAAAGAAGACCACCTTCGGTGAGCTGGACAAGATCTGCAAGCCTGAGTGTGTATTCGCTTCCAACACTTCCAGCCTTTCTATTACCGAGATCGGCAACGGACTGACCCGTCCTCTGATCGGTATGCACTTCTTCAATCCCGCAGACCGTATGAAGCTGGTTGAGGTAATTGCAGGTGTGAATACTCCCGCAGAGACCGTGGATACCATTAAGAAGATCTCCGAAGAGATCGGCAAGACTCCCGTACAGGTGAACGAGGCAGCAGGCTTTGTAGTTAACCGTATCCTGATCCCTATGATCAACGAAGCAGCTTTCATTAAGATGGAAGGTGTATCCGATATCGCAGGTATCGACGCAGCTATGAAGCTGGGCGCTAATCATCCCATGGGACCTCTGGAACTGGGCGATTTCGTAGGACTGGATATCTGCCTTGCCATCATGGATGTTTTGTACAACGAGACCGGCGACAGCAAGTATCGTGCATGCCCTCTGATCCGTAAGATGGTACGTGGCGGCAACCTTGGTGTGAAGACGGGCAAGGGCTTCTATGTATACAATGCAGACCGCACCAAGACTCCTGTGGATGCACAGTAAGGTATAAACAATCCGTAGGCATCAAAGTCGGGGGCTTTTGCCCCCGACATCATGATAATTACAACCAAGTATAAATAACAATGGAGGATTAACATCATGGATTTTACATTATCCAAAGAGCATGAGATGGCGAGACAGCTGTTCAAAGAGTTCGCCGAGAACGAAGTAAAACCTCTTGCGCAGGAAGTTGACGAGACCGAAACCTTCCCCAGAGAGACCGTTGAGAAGATGGCTAAGTACGGCTTCATGGGAATTCCCGTTCCCAAGGAGTATGGTGGACAGGGCTGTGATACCCTGACCTACGCTATGTGCGTAGAGGAGCTTTCCAAGGTTTGTGCAACCACCGGCGTTATCGTATCCGCACATACCTCTCTGTGTATCGATCCTATCATGACCTTCGGTACCGAAGAGCAGAAGCAGAAATACGTTCCTGATCTGGCAAGCGGCCGCAAGATCGGCGCTTTCGGTCTGACCGAGCCCGGTGCAGGTACCGATGCTCAGGGACAGCAGACTAAGGCTGTATTAGATGGTGACGAGTGGGTCATCAACGGATCCAAGTGCTTCATCACCAATGGTAAAGAAGCTGATGTTTATATCGTGATCGCAGTTACCGGTATCGTAGAGAAGAGAGGCAGAAAGATGAAGGAGATTTCTTCCTTTATCGTTGAGAAAGGTACTCCCGGATTTACCTTCGGTACCAAAGAGAAGAAGATGGGTATCAAGGGTTCTTCCACTTACGAGCTGATCTTCACCGACTGCCGTATCCCCAAGGAGAATATGCTTGGTAAGCAGGGCGCAGGCTTCAAGATCGCAATGCATACTCTGGATGGCGGACGTATCGGTATCGC
>ULXU01003146.1_pt1 | contig 13204 bp, 10 predicted proteins | sample 1961521 | NCBI WGS metagenome assembly ULXU01 (sample SAMEA4835845, study PRJEB28245) | human gut metagenome | biome: gut microbiome; material: fecal sample | place: Denmark | collected 2008
AGCAAAAGATAAGACGTTGGATGCGGCGACAGATACGGAAGCAGATACGACAGAGCAGAAAGAGACGGCTTCCACCTCTTTTTCGGAGGATGGAACAACGCAGATCGGATCGGTCAGCCAGATACCGGAATTTTCTGTGAATGTAGTGACCATGACAGTGGAGGAAGTCTACCATGCAGCGGGAGACACGGTTGCAGCAGGTGATGCTCTGTTTAAGATATCAGACGACAGCATGCAGGAGGCGACGGCTTACTATGAGAGCGCGGTTGCAGAGGCAAAGCGTACGTTGGAACTGGCACAGGCAGATCTTTCCTCTGGTGATCTGGAAGCACAGTCAACGAAACAGGAGACAACGCTGGATGCACAGACGGCAGCAGAAAGCTATCAGGCAGCAGTCGACGAGATCGACGTTGAGGTGGCAGAGAAAAAAGAGGCATATGATGAGGCGGTCGAGAGTGCACAGCAGTATCAGGAAGATCTGGACAATGGCACTTATTATACATCAAATGGCTTAAGTGAAAAGAAGGATGCGCAGACACAGGCAGAGACAGAGTTACAGACTGCACAGAGCAATCTTGAGACTGCGCAGAAGGAGGCGGATGCAGCTGCTCTTACTGTGGGGAGCAGCATGACAGAGTTAAAGTCGAAAATAGCAGATGGGGCAGACAGTGCAACGCTTGCAACACTGGTTGATCATATGATTCTGGCATATGAGACACAGCAGAAAACGGCATCCGCCTTAACAGAAGCCCAAAAAGCGGCAGATACCGCGCAGAGCAACGTAGATCAGGCAGCCAAGGCATTTGAGACAGCAGTCGAGAGTTACAATAAGGATACCGAAGAAGCAAATGAGAAGATCACGGAACTGACGGAGCAGGCAGAAAAACTTCTCACACAGTATGAAGAGGCAGAGCGTAATTCAGTCGTTGAAAAGGTACAGTTAAAAAATGAGTATGACACCGCAGAGCTGGAAGGCAGCTATGCAGATGGAACCTATCAGTCCTCAGTCATTAGCCTGGAACAGGCAGTGGAGGAAGCGCAGCGTAATTATGACACACTTGTGGCAGAGCAGGCGGCTCTTCTTGCACTGTCAGATGGTGTGATCACAGCATCCCAGGATGGGACACTTTCCTATGTGGCTTATGCGGAGGGAAATACATTAAAGGCAGACACCGCTGTTGTTTTATATAGCGATAACAGTACGATCTCTATTTCGGTTGAGGTCCCCCAGGAGAAGATCACAGAGGTTTCTGTCGGAGAAGAAGTAGCGGTGCAGATCTCCGGCAACCGGATGGGAACACAGACTGGAACGATAACATCGATCGCATCAAGTGCGACAACAGGAGGAAGCATTTCAAATGTGACCTATGCCGTTGTGGTTACGATTGATAATACAGAAGGAACGCTGTCCGCGGGTAGTTCTGCAGTAGTGACATTTGAGATGGGAGAGTGAAAGAAAAGATGAAGAGATCAAAAAAATATCTGACAGCCGGGATCGGAGCTGCCATTGTACTGGTGGCAGGTGGCGGCATTTACACATTTGCATCAGCAGATACCGGGGAGTCTGAAACATCATATAAGGAAACAACGGTAGAAAAAGGAAACCTTACCGTGGGTGTGACTGAGAGTGGAAGCATTACGATCGGAAGCCTTTCACAGGAAATTGAATTTATGGACAGTACGTCATCTTCTGGCAGTGGACAGAATACTGGATCTTCCACAGCAAATTCAAGTTCTTCCAGTTCGACAGCAGCTTTAGAGGTGGAAGAGGTTTATGTGTCTGCAGGACAGAACGTACAAAAGGGCGATGCCATCTTAAAACTGACGAGTGAGAGCGTGGAATCATACCGGAAAGAACTGACGGATGCGGTTACCGAAGCACAGGCGGCAGTCAGTGAAGCGAAGCTTACCGCGGCAAAGACGAAACTGAGTGCAAGTTATGCGTATGATCTGAGTGTTGCAAAGGGAAGCGTGGCACAGGACAGTTATGATGCAACGGTTTCTGAACTGGCACAGGCAGTGGAAGATGCACAGGAAGCCTATGATGAGTCAGCAGCACTGGTAACCTATTATCAGCAGATGATCAATGAGGGTGTGGATCTAAGTGATTCTTTAGAAGAAGAACAGAAAAACTGTGACAGCCTTTACAATAAGTTAAAAGCAGCGCAGAGTGCATATGCGACACAGTCGATCTCAGCAAAAAAAGAATACCAGGAGTCCGTTTTTTCCAGCCAGAATGCAGGCAGCCAGTATTCTGCTGATGTGACAGGCGTTGATATCAAAACGGAGGATGCCGAGGCAGATTTAGAGGATGCAAAAGAGAAACTGGCAGAATTTGAATCCTTTGTGGGTGATGGAACGATCACTTCCGAATACGACGGAACGATCATGACGGTCGGATATGCAGCAGGAGATGACCTGAGTGCGCAGACAGCGGTGGTAACCTTTGCGGATGCCAGCGAAGTGACGATGACGGTTTCCGTATCCGAAGAGGATATCACAGGAATTTCGATCGGAGATGAAGTCATTGTAGAGTTGAACGCCTACGAGGACAGGGAATTTGCTGCAACGGTAGAGAATATGGATACATCGGTTTCCAGTGGTTCTTCCACGGTATCCTATGATGTGGAAGTCCATCTGACCGGGGACTGTGACGGCATTTTAACCGATATGACCGGAAATGTAACCTTTGTCAGCAAGGAAGTAAAGGGTGTTTTATATGTTTCCAATAAGGCGGTTATCCGGGATGGAACCGTATCCTATGTCAAAGTGAAAAAAGAGGACGGCACGATCGCAAAGACCGAGGTGGAGACCGGATTTTCGGATGGTGTGAATGTGGAGATCACAAGTGGACTGGAAGAAGGCGATACGGTGCTGATAGAAAGTCAGGTGAAGTCGGAATGAGAATAGGAGAATTATTGCGGCTTGTCTGGATGAACATCACACAGAATAAGTTCAAGACGATTATGACATCGATCGGTATCATCGTAGGTGCGGCAACGATCGTTATGGTGATCGCCATAGGAAAAGGTGGAAAAGAGGACGTGGCAGATCAGTTTAAAAACCTGAATGCAGGTGCCATTGACATTTCCTACGATGGCGGAAACAGCAATGAAAAAAGCAGCTCTGATGATGGCGGCGGAGGCGGCATGGGCATGCCATCCGGTGGTGCACCGGGCGGTGCTCCGGGAGGAAATTCGTCGGGCGGCGGAGGAAATGCACCAGGCGGGGATCCACCGGGAGGCTCGGATGCTTCCGGTGGGGATTTTCCTGGAGGCGGTATGTTTTTCGGCGGTCAGGATATGGAAGAGCGGATGAATCAGGAAAATATTACACTGGATGAAGATGACCTCGACGATATCGAGACATTTACCAGCGGGATTTCAGATGCCACCATTTCCTATACGACCAGAGCATCGGTGGATGGTGGAGATTTAGACGAAGCCGCAACTTATACGATCGCAGGTGTAAAAGAAAATTATGCGGATATGAGCAATCTTTCGGTGGCAGTTGGAGATTTTATTCTGGCATCGGATGATGAAAACAAAGAGAAAGTGTGCGTGCTTGGTGCCTCTGTGGCAGAAGAAATATTTGGAAGCAGCATAGACGCCTATGGCAGTGTGATCTATATTGATGAGCGTTCCTATGTGGTAAATGGAGTGCTCGAATCGATGGGAACGGTTGCTTCCGGGATCAGCCCGGATGATTCGGTCTTTATCCCATATGACACCGGAGTCAAATACCTGGTGGGAACGAAAGTCAATCCGACCATCACGGTACTGGCGGAGGATGTCACGAATATTGACGGTGTGATCGCAGAGGTAACAGATGTGCTGGCGCAGAGCTATCCAAACGCCGAATTTACATTTGAAGACGCGGGAAGCAAAATGGAAGCGGCATCTGCATCCAATGATATTTTAACCATGCTTCTGATCGCAATGGCGGCGATTGTATTCCTCGTAGGAGGGATCGGCATTATGAATGTCCTCTTTGTTTCGGTAAAAGAGAGAACCAATGAGATCGGTATCTTAAAAGCGATCGGCTGTTCACAGGGAAATATCCTGATGGAGTTTTTACTGGAAGCGGCGGCGATCAGTCTGATCGGAGGCGCGTTGGGCATTGCAGCTAGCCTTCTTGTGACACCGATCGCAAGATATTTTGGTGTACGCGTGGAACTTTCCGCGGCAGCATTTCTGATCGCATTGCTCTTTGCCATCGGAACCGGTACGCTGTTTGGATTTTATCCGGCGTATAAGGCTTCAAAATTAGTTCCGGTTGAGGCACTCAGTGCAGAGTAGGAGAGAAGATGAAGAAAACAGGAAAATTCAGGCATAAAAAAGTGGGGATCGGAGTCGCACTGTCCGCAGCGTTAGTGCTGGTGCTTTTTATTGCATCGGATGCGTTTGGCAGTGTGAGTGCATCGGATACGGTAGCATTGTCAGCAGGACAGAGCTTGTTCTATGCAACGATCACCTCGATCGAAGGAAATGAGATCACCTATACCAAGATCGATTCGGATGTGGCGGAGGAACTGTTAAAACGTCAGGAAGAGGAAGAGAGCCAGAAAGATGAAACGAAGAAGGATGAGAGCCAGACAAAGGATCAGTCATCAGGAGATCATGCAGATGCAGGGATGCCATCAGGTGGGGAAATGCCAGCAGGTACGGATAGTACAGACAGACCACAGCAGCAGGGTGGATCATCCGATGAGTCAACAGAGACATCGGATGCGCAGTCGCAGCCTTCTATGTCACCGAACATGCAGTCGCAGGGCGAGAGCGTTACGGCGCAGATCCCGGTTGGAACGACTGTTCATACGACGACAGATACGACGACCACTTTTTCAAGATTACGGTCGGGGGATTTTATCAAGATCTTACTGGATACCGATGCAGATGGAGATCAGGTGATATCGGAAATCTGGATGCTACAGTAAAAGGAAGGAGATACACGAATGGATGCGGCAGAAACAATAATTACAATGGATAAGATCAACAAATCCTACCAGATGGGACAAAGCAGTCTTCATGTTTTAAAAGATGTGTCTCTTTCGGTACAAAAAGGAGAATATCTTGCCATTTTGGGACCATCCGGTTCCGGAAAAAGTACGCTGATGAACATCATCGGATGTATGGATGTGATGGATAGCGGTACTTATGATCTGGACGGCGTGGCAGTGGAACATGCAAAAGAAAAAGATCTGGTCAACATCCGCAATCAGAAGATCGGATTTATCTTTCAAAAATATCATCTGATCCCAACCTATAATGTTCTTCAGAACATCGTCATGCCTCTTCTGATGCGCGGCATGACGTTAAAGGATGCGAAAGAGGCGAGCATGGAAACAATCGAAATGCTGGGGCTTTCCGAAAGGATCGACCATAAACCGAATGAGCTTTCCGGTGGACAGCAGCAGAGAGTCGCGATCGCGAGAGCGTTAGTCGGACAGCCAGCCATCCTTTTAGCGGATGAGCCGACCGGTGCGTTAGACCGTAACAGTGGAAAAGAAGTCTTAAAGCTGTTCCAGAGACTGCATGATATGGGCAATACCATCGTAATGATCACGCATGATCTGGGGGTCGCAGAGCACGCGGAACGAGTCGTGAGGATCGTGGATGGAGAACTGTTTGGAGTGTCGGACACAAGACAGTAAAGAACTTTCAGAGAACTGTAACTATAAATATCAAAAAACACATCACAGCCGTGATGTGTTTTGCTTTTTATGTATTATCTTATTTCTTTTTCTTCGAAGTCTTTGTTTTGTTCAGCTCGGCTTTTTCTTTTTCCAGCTCTTTATTTGCCTTTACGGCTTTATCCTTTAAGCGGGCACGCCAGCTCTTTTTGCCTTCCGGTTTTTCTAATGGTCCGCGGACACCGGTTACCTTGGTGATGTAAATACCACTGACGGTTGCTTTTACTTCTTTTTTGACCGGAATGAGATCAAAAATGGACTCATCTGCGATCAGGGACATTACCTTTGGTCCGACCTTTGCTTTTACGATCGGCAGTTTGGAACGGCGCATCAGCTTTGGAGTCTGGTCGATGACAACCTGAGGAAGTCCGGATTCGGTAATGCGCATTCGCTTTTTATCTATAATCAGCATGGAAACAGTCTGTGCAGCGGCTGCTAACTGTGCATCCTGCTCTTCTTTCTTTTTCTGTGCCTTTTTGCCAAGAAAATACAGGACGATCAGTCCGATAATCAATACGGCTAAAATTACCAATAAAACGATTGTGAGCGTACTCATGGTTTATCCTCCTAAATTCAGTCTGCATAATATTGTAGCATTGATTCCGTGAAAAAGCAATCCAAAACCATACTATGATTGCGAAAACTTTGTGAAAACTTCGGGCTACGGCTTTTATTTTGGGAAGAATTGTGGTATGTTAATAAGGTTAGTGTGAGAAATCAAAACATGCTCGCAGAGGACAGACAGAATTTGGAAAGGAAAAAAAGTATGAAAAAGAAAGTAGTAGCACTTTTACTTGTCGCTATGATGACAGTAACTGCAACCGGCTGTGGAAACAAAGGAACGACCGATAATGTTCCGGGCACAGAGGCAGTGGAAGCAACCGAAAGTACAACAGATGTAACATATGAGACACCTTCTTTTGATGTAAACCCTTCAGATTACGTGACACTTTGTGATTACAGTAATATCGAAGTAAACATTACTGGTGACTATACCGTAGATGATGCAAAGGTAAAGGATTATTTTTCACAGATCTTTACGAATTATGGACCGTTCTACATGGCAGATGATACCAAAACAACGGTAGAAGAGGGCGATATCGTCAACGTAGATTATGTTGGAAAACTGGATGGAGAGGCATTTGACGGCGGAAGTGCCGAGAACCAGAACATCGATGTTTACAACAACTCCGCGGCAGGCGGTGGAAGTGGCTATATTGATGGATTTACGGATGGTTTAAAGGGAGCAAAAGTCGGCGATGTGATTGACTGTAATGTGACTTTCCCGGAGGATTACACAGCAGAAAACCTTGCAGGAAAAGAAGTCGTATTTACCTTTACGGTTAATTCCATCCAGAAAGAGATGGCACTGGATGACGTAGATGACAATTTTGCAAAAGAGCAGTTTAACGTGGATACCGTAGATGAAATGTACGATCAGATCGCGAGCATGTTAAAGAACAGCGCAGAGAGCACCAGGATGTCAGATACCTACAGTGCAATCCAGGATTACCTGTTAGAAAATTGTAAAGTAGAAGTACCGGAAGATTATCTTTCTGCCCGCGTCAATGATTATGAGAAACAGTTCGTGCAGAGTAAATTAAGCGGAAATGCAGACGGACTCGAGGATTATTTAAGCAGCAACTACAATCTGACACTTGATGAGGCAAGAAATGAGTGGACCGAGGGCATGAAAAAGAACATCCAGATGGAGTTCATCATGCAGACGATTGCAGAAAAAGAAAATCTTTCTCTGGATGAGGACGGTTACAACACTTACATCCAGAACATGATCAGTAACAACGGATTTGATTCAGAGGAAGCACTGTATCAGAATTATGGTTATAACGATCCTGCTTTTGGAGAGAAATATTTAAAACAGATCTATGTGGACAACCTTGCACTCGACCAGATCAGGGAGAATGCCGTTGTCAATGAGACTGCCGCAGAGAGCACAGAGGCGGTAACAGAAACAGAGACAGAAGAATAAAAGCATTGCTTTTTTTGCCGGGTACGGCTAAGATAGGGATTAGAGAAAACGATTGTTTCAGGAGGATACAATTATGGATATGGTAAATATAAGGGATTTATTCCGTAAACAGGAAGAATATGCAGACCAGACAGTAACGATTGGAGGATGGGTCAGAAGCATCCGTAATTCCAAGAATTTTGGATTTATCGTGGTAAATGACGGAACTTTCTTCGAGCCGGTACAGGTTGTATATTCCAACGTATTAGAGAACTTTGACGAAGTAGAAAAATTAAATGTCGGAGCAGCGATCCTTGTAACAGGAAAAATGGTAGAGACACCGGGAACCAAACAGCCATTTGAGATCCAGGCAGAGCAGATTGTGGTCGAGGGTGCATCTACACCGGATTATCCGTTACAGAAAAAGAAACACAGCTTTGAATATTTAAGAACGATCTCACACTTACGTCCGAGAACAAATACCTTTGAAGCGGTATTCCGTGTACGTTCCCTGATCGCATATGCGATCCATAAATTCTTCCAGGAGAGAGACTTCGTTTATGTGCACACACCACTGATCACCGGAAGTGACTGCGAAGGTGCGGGCGAGATGTTCCAGGTAACAACCATGGATCTTGCCAATGTGCCAAAGAACGCAGATGGAAGCGTAGATTACAGCAAGGACTTCTTTAATAAGCCGACCAACCTGACCGTTAGTGGACAGTTAAACGGCGAGACCTATGCGATGGCATTCAAAAACATCTACACCTTTGGACCTACTTTCCGTGCGGAAAATTCCAATACAACAAGACATGCAGCAGAGTTCTGGATGATCGAACCGGAGATCGCATTTGCAGACTTAGAGGATGATATGATCTTAGCAGAGAGCATGTTAAAATACATCATCAGCTATGTATTAGAGAATGCACCAGAAGAGATGGCATTCTTCAACAACTTCATTGACAAAGGACTCTTAGAGAGATTGAACAACGTTGTTAATTCCGATTTTGCCCGCGTAACTTACACAGAGGCAATCGAGATTTTAGAGAAACACAACGACAAGTTCGAATACAAAGTATCCTGGGGTGCAGACTTACAGACCGAGCATGAGCGTTATCTGACCGAGGAAATTTACAAACGTCCGGTATTCGTAACGGATTATCCGAAGGAGATCAAAGCATTCTATATGAAGATGAACGATGATGGAAAGACCGTTGCAGCCGTTGACTGTCTGGTGCCTGGCATTGGTGAGATCATCGGAGGAAGCCAGAGAGAGGACGATTATGATAAGCTGTTAGAGCGTATCAAAGAACTGGGACTGAACGAGGAAGATTATCAGTTCTATCTGGACTTAAGAAAATATGGTTCTGCAAGACATGCAGGATTTGGTCTTGGATTTGAGAGATGCGTAATGTACTTAACCGGTATGTCCAACATCCGTGATGTCATCCCATTCCCAAGAACTGTAAACAACTGCGATTTATAAAATCTGTATCAAAAGGCGAAACTTCTGGAAATGGAGGGGTCGCCTTTTCATAAATACGGGGAGGCAGATATGAGATATTTATTAGAAAATGAACAGTTAAAAGTGGAGATCGACTCGTTTGGAGCAGAGGTAAAATCCGTACAGCGGAAATCAGATGCGCGCGAATATATGTGGTGCGGCGATAAAAAATACTGGGGCAGGACGTCACCGGTATTGTTCCCGTTTGTCGGTGTGCCAAAAGACAAAGAGTATCGCTATGAGGGAAAAACTTATTCCATGGGACAGCACGGATTTGCCAGAGACATGGAATTTACGCTGGAAAAACAGGGAAAAGATGAGATCTGGTTCGTACTGCATGAGACAGAAGAAACCCTGGCAAAATATCCGTTTACTTTTACACTTCACATCGGGTACCGGTTGTTGAAAAATGAACTTACAGTCTGCTGGAAGGTGGAAAACACGAATAAAAAAGAGATGTACTTTTCCATCGGTGCACATCCGGCATTTAACTGTCCATTACAGGGAGAGGCAGATAAAAACGGCTATGGCTTACGGTTTGGCGGACTGACCGATACGCTGCATCATCATGGGAATACCAAAGACGGTCTTGCTATCATGGAGGATGAAGTGCTTCCATTAAAAGATGGCTGTGTGACATTCACATCTGGATTTTTTGACCGCTGTACTTATATGGTAGAAGGAGCGCAGACCAAGGAAGTGTCACTGCTCGATCAAACCGGGGCACCGTATGTAATCGTATCGTTTGATACGCCATTATTTGCCGTCTGGTCGCCGGAAGAGAAAAACGCACCGTTTGTCTGCATCGAGCCGTGGTATGGCAGATGTGATGCCGTGGATTTTAACGGAACCTTACAGGAGCGGGATTACGAGAACAGACTGGAAGCAGGGAAAACATTTGAAACAGAATATCAGATTCGTTTTTGCTAAAACAGGTCATAGGAAAAGGAGAGGCATACGCATATGCTCCTCCTTTTTTGCATATAGTGTAGGACAATGGCGTGTGGAGGGAAAAGGATTGCAGAATAATAAAATGAAAGCAAGAGATGCAAAGCAGAATCCGGCAAACGTGATCTTTCTGGCAGTATTTGTGATGTTTGTCATCAGTGGTCTGTTACTGCTTTTACTGGCGATGCTGCTGTTTAAGCTGGAACTGAGCGAGGAAATGGTAAAGGTCGGCATTGTTGTGATCTATGTGGTTTCGGGACTGGTCGGCGGACTGATCATGGGAAAGCGGATGAGGGAACAGAAATTCCTATGGGGGCTTGCGGCAGGATCAATCTATTTTGCCCTTTTGCTTGTGATGTCATTGCTTTTTAAGGGAGATATCGAATTTGAACTTTCGAGAGTACTTACCACCGCAATCTTATGTATGGCATCCGGCATGGCAGGCGGCATGATAAGCTAAGGGACGGGAGAAACAAATTGACAAAAAATAGGATGTATAATAGACTGAAATTATGAAAAATAAATAAAAACTTAAGAAAAAAGGGGAGGAAAACGCATGAGTGACTGGAAGAGAAGGATTGCCATCTTTTTATGTATGGTAATGACACTGACAACAGTCTTTTGCATGACACCACAGCAGGAAGTACAGGCGGCATCCGGTAAGGTCAAATTCAGCTGGTCGATCGGAACAAGCTGGAACTATGAGCAAAGCACCGGAAAATACAGCGAGAGCAAATGCCCGGTTGCAGTTGTGATCGGACAGGAAGATTTATACATCGGAGATTATGTATATGCAGTACAGACAGGAAAGACATATAAATATTATGGTTGTCTGTCTACACAGAGTGGCGTTACCTACGCAAGCAGCAACCGCAATGTGATCGCAGTGGATCAGTATGGTAAATTAACCGTTAAAAAAGCCGGAACTTCAACGATCACATTAAAATTCAAAGGAAAATCAAGCAAGGTCAAATTAACAGCAGTAGACGGAGAGGTACCTACTACAGGATATGAAAGTACTACTGCCGAAAGTGTTGCACGAAAACTGGTAAAACTTTATGGTACCGGCATTACAGCAAAAAATCGTTATGAGCTTGTGAACCAGGTTGCAAAGATCAACAGACAGTCCTACTATATGGGAATAACAAAGATCAACCAGGATGGAAAGCAGTACATTTCCAGTCCGATCTGTGCACATGCAGCTGCGATCAAGAGCGCAGTAAATGAGTATAGTTACTCTGTTGCAAACCCGCTGTCAACACGAAGCAGTCAGATGTTTAAGATCAATGCGATTTCCGGACAGGGAACCAAAGCAACGATCACATTAAAATCGAAAGTGACAGCAGATCAGTTGTTTGGTCTTGCCTGCAACACAAGAAAAGATTATAAGTCAACTATTAAAAAAGGTAATACCTGCCAGTTTAAGATCAAACTGAAAGGGGACGGAAAAACCTTAAGTGCAACTGCAACAGCGAAAGTTGGAAGCAATAAGATTACGATCAAAACAAAGAAACTTACAAAAGGTAAAACTTATGTTTTACAGGATTGCTACTACGGTGGATGGCTTGATCCCAAAGAGGGTGGCAACAAAAAGATTTCATTTAAAGCGAAATAAAATATGAAGAAAAACAGATCAAAACAATCGAAAAAAAGATTTCATGATTTGTTGTTACCAGTGATTTTCGTACTCTGCCTGATGCCGTTTGTCGTGTATCTGGCAGAGTTCGATTATGGTTACAGCAAATATTTATGGCATTCTGATAATAGTATGATGCAGGATTTTTATGTCTATTACCGGAGTGCTTTCTTTTTCGTCGTTTTATTTTTCGTGCTGGTCATTCTGGCATTTCAGTTTGCGATCGATAAAGCGTATTTTAAGCGGGACAAGATCTTTTACCCGCTGATTGCTTATCTTGCATTTGCCCTGCTGTCTGCCATCTGTTCCATCAACCGGAAGGCAGCATTTTTGGGAAACCTGTCGGAACAGGGCTTCTTTGTGCTGGCAGGCTATGTGCTGATCGCCTATTATACCTATCAGACCATACGCGAAGAAGGCGATTATACCAGTATCTTTCATGCCATCCTTGTAATGTTTGTGCCGCTTAGTCTGATCGGCTGGTTACAGGTATTTAAAAAGGATCCGCTCGGCTGGGACTGGGTGCAGCATCTTCTGATGCCGGATGAACTATATGAGATGTATGGTGGTACGGTTGAGGATATTTTTACCGGAAATAACGTATTCCTGACTTTGTATAATCCAAACTATGCTGCAATTTTTCTGGTGATGTTTGCCTGTGTTTTCTTTTTATTCTTTCTGACAGCACAGGAGAAAAAAGAGAAAGTGATCGCGGCGGTATTTTTACTGGATACCCTGATCTTATGCTGGTTTACTTACACGAGAGCGGCACTGGTCGCGATCGTTGTGACCGCCATACTGTTTGTAGTTATGATGGGGCGCAAAGGAGAGAAAAAAGTACTTCTGACCGCGTTTGCGGCAGGAGCCGGACTGCTTGTCCTATTATTTGTGGCAGATGCGGTATTCTTTCAGGGAAAATTTAAGGCAAGAATTTTGGATGAACCAAAGACCACAAAACTGGAAGCAATCACGACTACAGAGGATGGTGTTTCCATCACATATGATGGCGAAACGTATTTATTGACGATGGATGTGCTCAAAGATGGAGAGGTAAAATTACCGTTTTCCGGGGACTGTTACGCGGCTTCCGTTACGCTTGACGACGAGACAGAGATCCTGGTCAAACTGGATGATATGACCTTGCAGTTTGTAAAAGAGGATGACGGATATTACTATCGGACCGACTGGGGCAAAAATGACCGGATGGGAGAGGTGGCTGCGGCAGATTTTCAAGGGTATGAATATCTGGGAAGTGGAAGGCTCTATATCTGGTCCCGGGTGCTTCCAATGTTAAAACATTACCTCTTTGTGGGAAGCGGACCGGATACCTTTGCGGAGGCTTATCCGCAGAACGACTATGTCGGAAAGCTGATCTATGCGGAAAACGCCGGAAGGATCATCGAGGGAGCACACAACAGCTATCTGATGTGCTGGGTGCAGACCGGGCTTTTGTCT
>ULXU01022338.1_pt1 | contig 13011 bp, 4 predicted proteins | sample 1961521 | NCBI WGS metagenome assembly ULXU01 (sample SAMEA4835845, study PRJEB28245) | human gut metagenome | biome: gut microbiome; material: fecal sample | place: Denmark | collected 2008
TTGAAACTCGGCGGAAGTAGGGTCGGTTGTGTCCCATACGGTTTCGGCGATAGCGCCTGTTGAGTAGTTCCAAAGGTATAGGAATCCCGCCCAGCAGAAAAATTGAACCACCCCGACTTTCCAGAATGTGGATGGAGCTTTGCTCAACAAGGAAATCCAAGATGCGCTGTCTTTGTTGGATTCAGATTCGTTTATGACTGCGCCGTTGTATTCTGCGTATTGCTTCGGGTTCCATTCCCGTACTTTCATAGTTGTGTAAATCACACATAAAATCAAAATGGCTGCTCCAATATAGAATGACCAAATTACAGAATCAGGCACAACGCCTTTTTCGGCTGTGTTGCTAATGCCAATAAACGTGAACAAGAATGGAAAAATATATCCAGCCACAGAGCCTGCGTTACACAGGAAGCTTTGGATAGAATAGGCTTTTGCCTTTTGCTTCTCATTAACCATGTCGCCGACCAGCATTTTGAACGGCTGCATTGCCATATTGATGCTTGTGTCGAGAAACATAAGAGCCACCAATCCGAAAACCATCGCACCGCTTACTGTCAAACCAAACGATCCTGCGTTTGGAAGCAGGCACATGACGAGTACTGCCGCGGTAGCGCCAATAAACAAATACGGGATTCGACGTCCGAACCGACACCAAGTCTTGTCGCTCAGTGATCCAACGATTGGCTGCACAATGATTCCCATCAGAGGCGGGAGAATCCAGAAATAACTCAAACTGTGCGGGTCAGCGCCCAAAGTGGCAAAGATGCGGGAAATGTTGGCGCTTTGAAGTGCGTATGCAATTTGCACGCCAAAAAAACCGAAACTAATGTTCCATAGTTTCCAAAAACTTAAATCAGGTTTAGCCTTCATGCTTATTAAATCTTAATTGATGCAACAATATAAGTGAACCCGGGATGACACATAGGAAAGTCTCCCTGACATTCAACAACGATGCAAAGGTATAAAATTTGAGTTAGAAATATATGCGTTTTACTGAAAAAAACATCCGCAAAGGTGCTTTTTTGTCAAAATTGCCAGAATCGTTGACATAAGATGTATGTAAGACTGCTGACAAACAACTTCTTGTCGGAGAAGGCAGTCGGCAAGAGCGAGAGCAAGGATGTGCATCTTGCAGTGCTTAGGGTATTGCCCGAAGTCATACGTGAGAGTGTTGACGCAGAGCAACACGCTGACTATCGCAAGGGAGAAGGCGGCAAAGGCACTGAAGGAGAAAGGCGAGACGCCGGAAGAATTGTTGCAGTCAATCAAGGAAAACGAGGCGGCAGTGGCGGAGGCACAGAGGACGGTCGATGCTTGGAAAGCCATCGTAGGCGAGAAGCCACGCAGAGAGGAAGCCGCCAAGGCGGAGGAAGCTCGTGTTGAAGCTGAAAGAAAGGCTGAGGCTGAACGCAAAGCGGAGGAGGAACAACGTGCCGCAGAGGAGAAGCGTATTGCCGAGGAAAAAGCCGAAGCTGAGAGGAAAGCGCAGGAAGAGCGCGAACGTGCTGAGGAGGAACGTGACAGAATAGAGGCGGAACTCGACGCACAGAAAGCAGACGAGGAGGCGCGCCTTGAAGCGGAAAGAAAAGCAGAGGAGGAAGCGGTGGAGAAAGACGCGGAACTGAAAGAGGATAAGAAAAAACCGCAATTGAAGGATGTGGTTAAAGCAATTTATGAGAAGGGAAAGTCGGCCGCTTCCAGATTATACAAAATGGCATTCTTCGATGTCGCCAAGACACCGGACTTTATGAAGAAACTTGGGTTGACTGGAGACCGCTTCACAATCAAGTATGGGGTATTGTCGCGCCACGCAGGGAAAGATGATTCCCATTCGCTTACAGAGAAGCAGTGGGAGGAATTGCCTGATGCTTTGCAGAAGCCTTTTGCTATAACAAGATTCGGAGGAAAGGACAAAGGCTATCGTCTGTACACTACAATGAAGAACGAAAATGGCGAGACCATAGTCGTCGGTGTAGATGTGAAGAACGTAGGTCGTGATATGGAGGTGAATGCCATATCAACGATATTCGGAAGGCGAGGTGACGCTAAAAAGACACAGAAAGAGGATGTGCTATATACCGCTGAAAACATTACTCCCGAACAGCGGTCACTTCTCGGTCAGCCCAATTCTGACCAATATACCGGCGTTCGGGAGAGAAACGTTTCCACCGACAAAGGTAGCGAAAAGGCGGAGAAGAAGCAAGAAAAGCAGAGCGTTTTTGACAAGGCTAAGGAGATTGCCGACAAGGAGGATAAGAAACGTAAGGCTGAGGCTGAGAAGCAGAAAGTTGACAAGCAGGGGAATCCAATTGACGCTGAAGGCAGACTGATAACTGAGAAAGTTGAAGACATCAGCGATTTGTCGGACGATGATTTCAACAATCCTACACGTTCTGTTGAGCTTCCGAAGATACCTAAGAATGTCGATGACGCACTCGGTGCGAACGGTAGACCGGTCATTATCAAGAAGAATATCTTTGAGAAGAATGGGAAAAGCCACGGATTCACACCGAAGCAAAGTAGGAAGATACTTGGCGACGCATTGTATAATCCCGACATCGTGGGTCAGTCGCAGCCTTCTACAAAGAAAACACATTGGGTTGCGATAAAGGTTGACGAGAAAAGTCCGATAACGATATTGGAAGTAAACGATGGAAAAGACAATGTGGAAGTCGTTGGCTGGTACACGTTGGATGCGCGCAACCTTGAAAGGATAAAAAGGCAAGCCGAGCGTGAGGGCGGCGAACTCCTCGTGTTGTCGCCAAAGGACAAGGTGGAAAGCCTTCCCACTCCTACATCGGGCTTGCCTACGGACAAAGGTAGCGAAGTCGGAGGAGAAAAGCAAGAGGCTGAGAAAAAAAGCCCCGCTCCGCTATCGGAGCGGATAGAAGATGTCGGAGAGAAGATTGGCGATGCGAGGAAGGATGTCTGGAAGGAAATAATTGCCAGGATCAAGAATAAAAAACAAGGGATTGAAGAAGCGTTGAAGAAGAGCTCTGCGGGCAAGCTGTTCTCTTCGTTGTTTGACGAGAAGGAGTTGCTTGAAAGCGGTGTGTCGAATGAGGTTGTGACATTCATCTCAGCGGTAAAGGGCAGTCTTGGAACGAAACCGAGGTCTTTGTCCAAATTAAAGATGTGGATCAATAAAGTATTGCACCAATATGATATGTGCGAACAGGCATTGGAGAATTGGGAATCCGTCAAGAAGAAGATTGACGAATGGAAGTACTATAGCCAACCGTTCTATATGTACCGCGCGGCAATGGCAGTCGGAGGATATGAAAGTGGACGTGATGTAGGCAACGCCGAATTGTGGCAGATTGCTGACGGGTATAGTGATGGAAAGTCCGTAGCCGGGCAATGGTGTGTCCGTAAAGCTGGAGCCTATGATGGAATTTATAAAACTTACGAGGAAGCAGCCGAGGCTCTGAAGAAATTCGCAGGAGAGAACGCTGCGGTTGACGGCAAAGGGAAACGCAAGGAAGTGAAACTTGCGATATACAAAAGGCGGACAGACGGCACTATGTTCATAGCTCCAGAAGGAAAGCCGGATGTGATAATTCAGGACGGATTCAAGACTTTATACGAAGCATCTGCATATAAGAAGGAGCATTATGCAGAGATGCAGGAGCGTTATCGGACGTTGATGGATGGCATCAAACCGAAATTCAACGAGAACAGGGAGCGCAAAGGGCGCGACTGGCGCGGCGGCAAGGATGTGTCGGCGGAGGATTTCCGGGAAGCGTTTGACTTCCGAGGAGTGGAGTTCGGCAACTGGATGCAGCAGAAGGACAGACGCCAGGCGTTGAACGAATGCTACGACTCTCTTATGGACTTGGCGATGGTCTGCGGAGTGTCGCCGAAGGCGTTGTCGCTTGGAGGGAAGTTGGCAATGGCATTCGGTGCGAGAGGAGTTGGAAAATTCAACGCTCATTACGAGCCGGATAAGGTTGTGATAAACCTTACAAAGACCAAAGGTGCAGGAAGCCTTGCGCACGAATGGTTCCACGCCATTGACAATTATTTCAATATGCAAGGTTGGGACGAATTTGCCACAGAAAGCACGCGGAACGTTGAACGCAAGGAAATGGCTGAAGCGTGGAAGGATTTGGTGCGTGCGATAAACGGAAGTGATTATTTCAAGCGGTCAGACAAATACGCCCGTCTTAAAGGCTCCAGATATTGGATTGAACCGACTGAGCTTGGAGCGAGAGCGTTTGCGGTGTGGGTTGAGAACAGACTGTCGAAGTACGGCACGATAAACGACTATCTCGCCAACAATCCACGTCTAGTGGATGAGAAGGCAAGCGACGCAGAAAAGAAATATGCACCGTACCCATTCGACAAGGACGCTGACTGGATGGACGAGAAATTCGGCAGGTTGTTCGAGGTGATGCAGGAGCGTGTCGACGAGGAGACAGGTAAGCACATTCTGTACAGCAGAAATAAAGCTGCCGGGCACGAGAATACGGAGTTGACAGCGGAGGAGCGGGAACTGAGGGACAACCTTGTGGAGCGTATGCGCAAGGGTGGACTTGACGTGGTGACTGATTCGGAAGAAATGCAGAGAGTCATAGACACCGAGAACGAGCGGACGAGGAATAAACGCAGCAAGAAAAGCGAGGCGGCAAGGAAACGGGACGAGGCTCTTTACGCTGTGGATTGGTCTACGGCTTTCGTTTCGGGCAAAAGCCGGGAAGAGGCGACAGAAATTCGGAGAGAACGCGGACGTAAATTCAAGGAGGAAACGAAAGAATTGTACGGAAGAGTTTTGTCGGGCAATTTCGATGATGTAACTTTGCGTCTGATAGATAAGTTTGTAGACAATTCAACACCGAACAATCCTTATGAACGACCAATTTCTAAACGACTTCCAGCGCGAGCATTACAAAAAATGCGAGGAAGAGAACGCACGGGTAGCATCGATGCACTTTTCTCACGAATATCTGAAAGCGCAGTCGGAAAGGATGGAAAGGCTCTGCCGAGAGCAGAGCGAGAAAGAGCGATTGAGGAGAAGAAAAAAGAACTCCTCAAAAAGTGGGCAATAGCCACAGGCAACTGGCACACAGACATAGCGGACTTCACCGACCAACGCGAGCCTATAGGCAGCGGCACGGACTCCGATGTGTATCTCGGCAAAGATGGTAAGAGCGTAATCAAAGTGTCGAAAGGGAAACCTTACGGCAAACGCTTCCGCCCCGATGTTGACAATGTAGCGTTGTTCAACACCGTGTTCCCAGGGAGTAGATACACCATTGAAGGCTATGGCGAGGTAGACGGCAAATTTGTAAGATTCCTCAAGCAACCGATAGTAGACTTCACCAGCAGCACACCGCTGACGGAAGGAGAACGTGTTGCCTATATGGAAAAACTTGGTTTCAAACCGATAAATAAGGAGAACACGGCATTCTCCAATGGGGAGATTATCGCCTCCGACTTGCAGAAGAGCAACATCGTAAAAGACAAGCAAGGCAATGTCAGAGTGATAGACGCTGATATGAAGCTCCACACGAAAGATGTTGGAGGCAACTACTCGTACCCTGACGTAGAGACGGACACGACAGGCTTGGCCGAGCGAGAGGAAGTGAACACCGGTTCAGTCCGTGAGCATCGTGTGTACCACGGCAGCGGAGCGGACTTCGATGCTTTCGACCACTCGCATATGGGCGAGGGTGAAGGTGCGCAGGCTTACGGTTGGGGTACTTATGTGACCGAGGTGGAAGGTATCGGCAGGACGTATGCTATTCAGAATACAACGAAGCACAATGATGCTTTACGTGCATTGCAACACGATGTAGATGCTATATCTGACCAACTTAACAGACACCGGGATGATTTGAAGTATGACGAAGAACAGCTAAAACGTGCTAACGAATGGAGAGCTGAGGCTGAACTTGACTATGAATTGTTCAAAGATGAAGCTGAGGAATTAAAGGAAAAATATGGGGAGTCTTCTCCTGAATACCGAAACCATCTGTTTAATGACATCTATACAGGTGAAATGAAACGTGCTCAAAGTTCAGTTAAGAGCACAGAAGAGTCAATCCAGTATCGCAAGGAGAAAATCGCAGAGCTGGAAAAGGCATTAAAGGATAAGCAAGCGGAGATTGATGAACTGCCGAAGGAGTTTCCACGCCACCTGTACACCGTAGAAATACCCGATGACAACGGCAGCAACTATCTGGATTGGGATGGCCACCCTGCTGAATCTTTATTGAAAGATGTAGGTTCGTTTTTGGAGAGTGAAGGCTTTGAGAGGGTACAGGATAACCCTGCCAGATATGAGAAAGGCGAAAGCACAGTTGTTTTGAACCCCAATGCGACTGGAGCTGATTTGTATACGGAATTGCAGGAGGCTCTTGGCAGCGACAAGAAAGCGTCACAAGCATTGGCTGAGTTAGGCTGTATTGGCATCAAATATCCTGCTGACAATATGCGAGGTGGCCGTAAGGATGGCGCAAAGAACTACGTTATCTTCAACGAGAATGATGCGAAGATAACCGACCATACACGCTTTCTGCGGACAGCAGGCGGAGAGGTGTACGGCTTGGTGAAGGACGGACGCATATACCTTGACCCAAAGGTGGCTACAGCGGAGACTGCGGTACACGAATACACGCATCTGTGGGGCGATATGCTGAGACGCAAGGATTCAGAGCAATGGAGCCACACGGTGAAGGAACTGAAGAACAGCGTTCTTTGGGAGGAAGTGAAGGAGTTGTATCCGGAGCTGAAGACCGATGACGAGATAGCGGACGAGGTGTTGTCGACGTTCAGCGGACGCAGAGGAGCGGAACGCTTGCGCGAGGAGGCACGCAGGGTTGCCGATGGCGATGGCGGAGTGTTCACAAAGGCGAAGGCTATCGAGGCGTTGGAGCGAGTGAAGGAAGCCATAGCGCGGTTCTGGGAAGGAGTGGCGAGGATGTTCGGCATCAACCGCTACCGCAGTGCCGAGGAGTTGGCTGATATGGCTATGAGGGACTTGCTTGACTCCAAGAATCCTATGAAGGACGAGAGCGGAATGAGAAAGCGAGGAGAGGTTGGCGAGACGCTTGCCACGTCAGGCACATATTTCAGCGGAGGCGGACTGCTTGAAGCAGGTCTGAAGGGCGTGATAGACCCAAAGGTTGCGGTTGAGTTCAGCGAGAAGATAGCAGGAGTGTATGCCGACAACCACGGCAACCACATTGTTGTGGCAGACGTGAGGGATGTTGACCCCAAGAAACTTGTAGGTGCGGTTGACGGAGGCGAGGTGCAGTACTTCCACGCATCTCCGGTGTGCAAGAACTTCTCCAAAGCCAAGCGTGAGGGAGGCGAGGTTGAACTTGACAAGGAGACAGCGTTGTCGACAGCCGAGTTTATAGCGAAGACAAGACCGAAGGTGGTGACCATAGAGAACGTAAAAGGCTACCGCAACAGCGAGGCGTTGAAAATCATCACTGACGAGCTTACCCGTCAGGGATATGACTGGGATGCAGATGTGTACAACGCGGCAGACTACGGAGGCTATACGAAGAGAAAACGGCTGATAGTGCGAGCCAAGAGAGACGGCAAACTCCCTCCCAAGCCGGAGAAACTTCCCGAAGAACTGAGGAAGAAGGGATGGTATAGCGCGGTGGAAGATTTGATTCCACACCTTGAAGAGAAAAAGACAGGTGTTCCGCAAGGCACTGACGAGCGGTTGAAGAACAGCGGAATAGACTACCGCACCATTGACAAGCCTTTGTATGTGTTCGGACGTGGCTATGCCAACAAGACCGTAGGACACGCTTTTGCCGATGAGCTTCTGCCAACGCTTACCACCGGAGGTGGAGACATCATAATAATGCCTGACGGCAGGGTGCTTAAAGCGTCACCGAGAGTACTTGCGAGAGTCACTGGGCTGCCCGACACGTACAAGATGCCTGAGACAGACCAGTTGTCGCACACCATAGTCGGCAACGGCATCCCAACGCAGTTGACCGAAGGTGTCATCGCTCCTTTGCTTGACAATGCCATTCCGTCTGCCGAGCGAGCCACCAAGCGTGAGAGCGTGTTTGACGTGGCGGATAGAGTGTCGCAGAACCTTGAGGAGCGGACGAGGGCGATGGCTGTTAAGAAAGCAAACGATAGATTCAATGAGGAACTTGAACTGCAAGTAAAAGGAGAACTTGAAGAAGGGCACGTCTACAAATTAGGTATGCCGTCAGAGATATTGCTTTCTACGGGAGTGCCGAATCTGCCGATAGAGTTAAGTGCCAAACAACTTTCTAAAAAAGCCGCTGACAGAGGGCATAGGTTCGATGTAAAAGACATCGCCAATTTACCACAAGCCATCCAGGCCCCAATTGCAGTTTTTGAATACGGGAATAAAGACAAGTCTCAAAATCTAATAGTTGAAATAGAACGAGACGGCAAGAAGTTTGTCGTAGGCATTCATTTCAACCAGAACAGAAGGGGGATTGTCGTAAACGATATTCGAGGGCTTTTCAACAAAGATAGTCACGAGTGGCTGAATTGGATTTCGCAGGGAAAACTCTTATATGCAGACAAAGAAAAAATCCAAGCATTGATGGATAAACAGCGAACGAATCTCGCTGAGGTTAACTATCTCAACTTGGATGATGTGGCAAAGAAAGTGAAAGATTTTGAAAATCCCAAGCTTTTTGATGGAAAAATTTCAGAAGTAGACAAAAAGGGTTCAGATTCAATCGACCGCTCCGTCAGAGAGAATCCCAAAAACGAGGATAAGCCACGCTTCAGCAGAAAGCCGGGCGAGAGCATCTTCGACTATGCGTCACGTGTGTCGGAGGACGTGGATAGAAGCGTGAGAGAAATAGTAAGCGCACGGGACGAATATGAGAAGAAGGTCAAGAGCAAAGGCTTCCAAACAAAGGAGGCGTTGCAGAACAGTATGCTCGGACTACAGGAGTTTATGTCCGCAATAGACCACGCATCGGGCAACAAGCGGTACATAGAGGACATTCCCGACTTTGAGAATCCGATACTCGGAGAGAACCGCCTGTCGTCGGTGAACAAGGAGGAGATGCACCAAGTTGCCAAGACGCAATTCAAGCCGTTGATGTCGGCAGTGGCTAAACTGAGCGGCAACGGCAAGGAGAGCGGAGAATTGTACGACTATATGTTCGCCAAGCACGGACTTGAACGTGATGCCGTGATGCGGCAGAGAGAGGCTAAGAAAGAGTTTGACAAGTACCAAAAGGCAAATCCCAAAGGAACTAAAACGATTGGAGATTTCGTTGCAAGCCTTGAAGGCAAAGACTATGCAGGACTTACGGCATTGACGGCAGAAGACGGCAGGGTGAAGTCGATACAATCGCAGATAGACGCCATAGACGAGCAGATGGAGGCTACAGACAACCAATTGTTGCTCCATTATCTCGGTGGTCAGAAGAAGCGGTTGAAGGTGGATTTGCTCAATGCCGCAAGAGATGCCGCCGATGATATTCGCAAGGCTTTTGAAAGCGACCCGAACCATAATTTGTCAGACATAAATGAATTGTGGAGTCGGGTAAACGAGGTGAACGGCAACACGCTGAGGAAGTTGTATGAGAGCGGTATGCTCACGAAAGAAGCATACAACGACATCAGCAGTATGTATACGAATTATATCCCTATGAGGGGATTCGACCAAACGACAAGTGCGGACGCCTACGCTTATCTAACGCACGGCGACAGCGCATTCAACGCACCGATAAAGACAGCCAAAGGGCGCAGCTCCAAGGCTGACAATCCTATAGCATATATGCAGGCGATGGCGGAAAGTGCGATAATGCAGGGCAACCGCAACGTATTGGTGAAACAAAAGATGTTGAACTTTGTGCGCAACCATCCGAGCGACCTTGCGAGTGTCAGCGATGTCTGGTTGCAATATGACTCGGTTGCAGATGAGTGGAAGCCGGTGTATGCTTTTGGGCGCGAATCGAAGGGGTGAAACGACAAGAACATGGCGACATATTCGTTGAATATCAACGATGCAAAATGCACGGAACTTATTCGTTTTGGGGGAATCAGCCTAATTCATCGGATTTGATTCCCAGAGCCATCATTATCGGAAAAGCGACAATTTGAGTGGCGTATCCATTCCCTTTCGCAGATTTGTCCATAGTGAATCGTGTGGCTATTTTGCCGTTGCTCTCAGAAAGAATTTTATCGATTTCCTCGCCGCAACGCCCATCAAAGCCAATGACAGCGACTCGCTTTATCTCCTTTTCTGACATAAGATTGTGAAGAGAGTCAAGGAAAAAGTCGTTGGAGTCAACCATCCCTTCATTTGAATATGTGTAGAACGAAAATTCGCCGAGATGTCCGTTGAAAGCCATTCCGTTCAGTCCGGCAATGTCAGACGGGGTGCAGACGCCGAAATTGTCACAACCATTGTTATATGTAATATAAACGTCAATTTGGTTTTCGCCGGGAGTGACACCCCAGTCCAAAGCAATGTATGTAAACAGCGAAGAGAGATCGATGGTGCTCAGCTCGCGGTTTAGAATGCGCTCAAAATTAGTTTTGAAATCCGATGTGATAAAATTAAGGAATGCCGCATCCACAATGATGGCATTTGGGGCTGGTGTGAAATCTTTAGTCATCTGCTTTTTTATGCAAAGATAACTTTCGATTGCGTATCGGCAAAATTTATGCTCCAGCATTTTTATGTTATTTGTAATATCGTTAACTTTGTGGATATGGAACTTTCAGCAGGAGTAATAAAATGGGTGCATTCCTTGTCGCAGAAAAAGAATCGTGATAAGGAGCGTTGTTTTGTCGCAGAAGGAACAAAATGCGTGATTGACACACTCGATTATTTTAAGGTTAGATATTTGTTTGCCACGTCTGATTGGGCGGACAGCGTCGGCTGTAGATTGCGCTGCCCCGTGACGGTCGCAACCAAAGCTCAAATAGAGAGGATGTCGATGCTGAAAACGGCGACAGACGTCATCGCTGTTTATGAAATGCCAGATGTCCAGATTGAGAAAGGCTTGGAGAAGCGTCTTGCATTAGTGCTTGATGGAATCCAAGACCCAGGAAACTTCGGAACCATATTGAGGATTGCCGATTGGTTTGGAATCAAAGACGTGTTTTGTAGCAAAGATACCGTAGACGTTTACAATCCTAAGGCGGTGCAGGCGACAATGGGTGCTGTTTCGCGTGTGAATGTCGTGTATTGCAGCCTTTCGGAACTGTTTGCGACATATAAGGAAATGCCAGTATACGGAACATTGCTTGACGGAAACAATATTTACGAAACGCCGCTGGCGCAGGCGGGATTCATCGTCATGGGCAATGAAGGCAAGGGGATTTCGGAGGAGATAAGACGTCTTGTGACAGGAAAGTTGCTCATTCCGTCATATCCAATCGACACTCCGACATCGGAATCGCTAAATGTGGGGATGGCGACAGCCATTGTTGTCGCAGAATTTAGAAGAAGAACAATGTAGTATGTGCTATGGCAAAGGATAAAATAGCGTTTTTTTGTAGCAATTGCGGATATGAGTCGCCAAAATGGGTGGGGAAGTGTCCGAATTGCGGAGCCTGGAACACTTTCGTCGAAGAGCGCGTTGTGCAGACTCGAGGCGGGAAATCGCTCCTCCCGGAAACAAAATTGGACTCGAAGCCACTTCGCTTGTCTGAAATCGAAGCTGGGGAGGAGAAGCGCATACAGATGCCGAGCGGAGAGTTGAACCGTGTGCTTGGCGGAGGTTTGGTGCAGGGTTCTATAATATTAATAGGAGGAGAGCCTGGGATAGGAAAGTCGACCCTCGTTTTGCAGAACGTAATACGCATTAGGAGCAGAAAGGTGCTCTATGTGTCTGGTGAGGAAAGCGCGCAGCAATTGAAGATGCGGGCTGACCGACTTGGTGCAGACGGAGGAGAGTGCTATATTGTTTGTGAAACGTCGTTGGAGAAGATATTTCAACACATAAAAAACAGCAATCCAGGAATAGTGGCCATCGACTCCATCCAAACTATTGCTTCCGACAATCTTGAATCTGTGGCTGGAAGTGTTAGCCAAGTGCGGGAATGTGCGGCGTCTCTTTTGAAATATGCCAAGGAGAGCGGAACACCAGTGGTGCTGATCGGGCATATCAACAAGGAGGGAAGTATAGCCGGGCCGAAGGTGCTTGAACACATTGTCGACGCCGTGCTGCAGTTTGAGGGCGACCGTCATTATATGTATCGGTTGTTGCGCTCGATAAAGAATAGATTCGGAAGCACGTCGGAAATGGGCATATATGAAATGACACAATCGGGATTGCGTGAAGTGGCAAATCCATCGGAACTGCTGTTGTCTGATAATGATTCAGACTTGTCGGGAGCTGCTATCGGTGTGACAGTGGAGGGGGCGCGTCCATTGCTCGTCGAATCGCAAGCGTTGGTAAGCACTGCGGCATACGGCACAGCGCAGAGGTCGGTGACTGGCTTTGATTCAAAAAGAATGAATATGTTGTTGGCTGTGCTTGAGAAACGGGTCGGTTTTAAATTGGCTTTGAAAGATGTGTTCCTCAATATTGCGGGGGGATTCAAGGTCAATGATCCGGCGCTTGACCTTGCTGTTATCAGCTCGATACTTTCTTCTAACGTCGATATGCCGATCGCAAAGACGGTTTGTTTGACAGGGGAAGTCGGATTGTCGGGGGAGATTCGCCCGGTCACCAGGATAGAACAGCGCATAATAGAGGCTAACAAATTAGGCTTTTCCACGATTTATGTGCCAAAGCACAATTTGAAAGGTGTGGATGTGTCTCAGTATAATGTGGAGGTTAAAGAAGTGGCGCGTGTAGAGGAAGTGTTCCGCTCGCTTTTCGGATAAATCTGAAATTAATATTCTCGAAATTTTTTTCTTCAGCCGTCTTTGATTAATTTTGTATGACATAAAAACGTATATAGACAACAAAAAAGAATAACAAGAGGATAAATATGAAAAATGAATTCAGAGATTTCGCAGTGAAACACATGGGACTCAACGGGCTCGCTGTTGACGACTATATGAACATCACCAGCAGCTATATC
>ULXU01025280.1_pt1 | contig 12999 bp, 10 predicted proteins | sample 1961521 | NCBI WGS metagenome assembly ULXU01 (sample SAMEA4835845, study PRJEB28245) | human gut metagenome | biome: gut microbiome; material: fecal sample | place: Denmark | collected 2008
TTATGTTTTTATTTTATATAATCACAAGAACTACACTTAATCACTTTTTTCTTCGTTTCTACTAACATAGAACCACATTCGGGGCACTTTTCTCCTAAAGGTTGATCCCAGTAAGCTGTTTTACATTTTGGGAAGTGATTACATCCATAAAAGATTTTACCTTTACGACTTTTCTTTTCAATAATTTTTCCATCACAGTTAGGGCAATCACATATGATAACTTCTTCTTTTTTTTCTTGCTTAATATATTTACAAGTTGGATAATTACTACAAGCAGTAAACTGTCCATAACGACCTTTACGAATGACTAAGTCACTACCACATTCTGGACATTTTTCTCCTGTTTTTTCAGGTTCTTTTTTAGCCACTTTGTCAAAAGCTTCTTGTAATGATGGTTCAAATTCTTTATAAAATTTTTCTAAGGTATGATACCAAACTTTTTTCCCATCCGCAATTTTATCTAAATCTTCTTCCATTTTAGCCGTATATTTTACATTAATTAAATGAGAAAAACTATGTTGTAATTTATCAGTAACTTCAATTCCAATCTCTGTTGGAACAAATTTCTTTTCTTGCATCATAACATAACCACGTGTTTTAATATTATCTAATATTGTTGCATAAGTACTAGGACGTCCAATTCCTAATTCTTCCATTTCTTTAATTAATTTTGCTTCTGTATAACGTGGTTTTGGTTTTGTAAAATGTTGTTCTTTGATAATCTCTTTTGATTCCATCATAGGTTCTTTTTTCTTGTCAAATACAGGTAATACAGTTTCTAAAGTATTTTCATAATCTGCATAAACACGTAAATATCCATCAAATAACAATGTTTGACCAGTTGCTTTAAATTGATAATTTTCATTATTTAAAATAACCGTTGTATTTTCTGTTTTTGCATCCTTCATAAGTGAAGAAAGAGCACGATAATAAATCATACGATATAATTTATATTCATCATTGGTTAAATATTCTTTTACACTTTCTGGGGTACGATTTACACTCGTTGGTCGAATTGCTTCATGTGCATCTTGAACATTTTCTTTTTTCTTGCCTTGTTTTGCTACTCCAACATATTCTTCTCCATATGTTTTCTTAATATAACCATAAGCACTTTTAATAAATTCGTCGCTTAAACGAATAGAATCGGTACGCATATAACTAATAAGACCAACTGTTTCACTACCAAGATCAATTCCTTCATATAGTTTTTGAGCGATACTCATCGTTTTTTTAGCAGTAAAACCTAATTTATTAGAAGCATCTTGTTGTAATGTACTAGTAATAAATGGAGGTCTTGATTTTTTATTTTTCTTTTTCTTTTCTACTGTTTCTATTTCAAAAATTGGTTTTAATTGTTCTAAAATCTGATTTGCTTCTTCTTCTGTTTTTACTTCAATATCCTTATGGTCATATTGAAATAAATCAGCATCAAACTGATTAAATTTTGCTGTAATGGTCCAATATTCTTCTTTTTGAAAGCTTTCAATTTCTCTTTCTCTATCAACAATTAATTTAAGAGCTACACTTTGTACTCTACCTGCAGAACTACCACTTGTTTTGGATTGAATAAATTTAGAAAGACGAAATCCAATAATACGATCTAATATTCTTCTTGTCTCTTGACTATTCACTAAATCTTGATCAATTTTACGTGGATGTTTTAAAGCTTCTAAAATAGCTGGTTTTGTAATTTCATGAAAAACAATTCTATCATATTGTTGCTCATTTAAACCTAATACATCATATAAATGCCAACTAATTGCTTCTCCCTCTCGGTCAGGGTCGGTTGCAAGATAAACAAAATTCGCATTTTTACAATCTTTTTTTAACTCATCAATTACTTTTTTCTTGCCTTTAATTGTCACATATTTAGGTGCAAAATGATTTTCGATATCAACACCTAATCCATATTTTCCAGAAGTTGCAAGATCTCTAACATGACCTTTACTAGAAACTACTTTATAATCATTTCCCAAGTATTTTTCAATTGTTTTCGATTTACTTGGAGATTCCACAATGACTAAATTTTTTTTATGCATACTAATCCACCTTTTCTAAAAATAAGTTATATCAAATACATCCATATTTGTCAACTTTCTACTTATATATACATCATCATAAATATCTTTTCCTTTAAAGAAAGAAAAAGAAGTAAAAACTTCTTTAAAAATAAGGATTATATTGTTTTTCTTCTTTTAAACTGGTTCTAGGTCCATGTCCAGGATATAAAACAATATCATCAGGATATTGTTTGATTTTATGAAGGCTTTCTTTCATTTGTTCTTCATCTCCACCTTCTAAATCCATTCTACCAATACTACCCTGAAATATGAAATCACCAACAAACATACATTTCTCTTCTTTAAAATAATATGTAACAGAATCTTTTGTATGCCCCTTTGTAAAAATTACTTGAAATTGAAATGGTCCTACTTGATAAATTTTCTCTTTTAAATTAGAATTTTCAAAAATCGTTGCCTGTGTATCTTGTACTACTTCTAATAAAGCTCCAATATGATCAAAATGACGATGTGTTAATAAAATTCCAATCACATCATAATCTTTATAAGCTTTTTTAATACGCTGAAAATCATCTCCAGGATCCACAATTAATGCTTTAGATCCCAAAGTAACCACATAACAGTTTTCTTCTAATGCACCAGTGATAATTGTTTCAATATTCATATTAAAATGGTCGATTCTTTCTATTCATCGGATTATTTCTTAAAACACGTAAATCATTTTGACGTCTTTTTAATTCTTGATCTACAAAATTGGTTGGCTTTGGTTCTGGTGCTTTTGGTTGATGAATTTGTTGCATACGATTTTGATAAACTTTTGTCGCATTTTCTTCACGTATTACTTTTGGGTCTCTTCGTCCCATATATTCCCTTTGAAATGGATTTTGATTCATTTTATTTTCCCTCCAATATTTTTTTGATTGGACCATAAGTCTTACGATAGCCATCAATTAAACCATAAGTACAAATGGCTTCTAAATGCTTTTTAGTAGGATACCCTTTATGATTTTTAAAACCATATTGAGGATATTTTTTATCTAATTCAATCATCATATGATCTCTAGTTACTTTAGCTACTACACTAGCTGCAGCAATACTAATACTTTTTGCATCTCCTTTTACAATAGACATCACAGGAATATCTAATTGCATTGGCATAGCATCTGTTAAGACATATTCAAGTGGTAATTTTTTCTGAATTTTGTGAATAGCTTTTATCATTGCTTCTTTCGAAGCTTGATAAATATTAATTTCATCAATTCTCTCTGGAGAATCCATACCAATTTCAACCGCTAATGCATGCTCCATAATATATTGATAAAACATTTCTCTTTTTTTTTCGGATAATTTTTTAGAGTCATTTAATCCTGGCAATGAAAAATCACTAGGAAGTACAACACATGCTGTTACAACCGGTCCAATTAAAGGACCCCTTCCTACTTCATCTACACCACCAATATATTGAATACCTTGGTTCCATAATTCCTTTTCATAATGATATAAATCTATTTCCATATTATAACCTCTCATTTATTATAACGAATTTAAAATAAAGTAGCAATAATGGTTATTTATTTTTGTTTTTTTATTTTTTGTTTCATACTATCAATATAATATGAAATTTGACTATAATATAATTCTTTATCTTCATCTTTTAATATTCCATTCATATTATATAAATTGTCTAATAAAAATGGTTCTTGTGGATTTAAAAAATAACTTTCACTTTTTAAATTTCGTATCATCGGCTGATCATTTTCAGGATAAACATCACACTCTGTAATAATTACTTGTTCAGGATATCTTTCATCACGATACCACTCGCTTACTTCATAAATTGGTTGTAATTTTTTTTCATCATATTGGCTAAATATTTCTTTACCACTTTTTAGTAAAGTATTTTTACTGATGCGATGTTTTTCATACCCATTTTCATCAAATGTTGAAACCGTAATTCCACGTTGTATTTTTTTCTTTTTTTTCATAAAATAGTCTTTCATAACTAACTGAGTTGGTTTTTTTGAGTCATACTCTAATTTTCTACTCCAATTTCCAGATTGAACAACTAATATTAATTTTTTAGAACTTATAAAAAAAGTATTATTATCATCTGTTATTTCAAATGAAATATGTTCTAATCCATCTTCATCCATTTTCTGATTTATTTTTAAATTACTTGAATTATTATGATAACTAAAAAAATAACATTCTAAATCATGCCTAACTTTGCGGCATATTCCTCTATTCAAAACACTTTCAGAAATTCCTTCTAAAATACATTCCAAAAGTTCAATCACATCTCTTGTTTCTCTATAAATTTCTGCATATCTTTTTATATTTGTCATGAAAAATCGATCACTCAAATTAATTGCTTTTTTCTTCATTAAACCCCACCTTCCATTCATTAAAAAAGCATATGTCAATGACATATACTTTCTATTTTACTACAATATTCACTAACTTAGAAGGAATTGTGATAATTTTTACAATTTCTTTCCCTTCCATATTTTTCTTTACATTTTCTATACTTTTTGCAAGTTCTTCCATCTCTTCTTTTGAAGTATCACTAGATACATCCATTTTTCCTCTTACTTTTCCATTTACTTGTACAACCATTGTAAATGTATCAACTTTCAATTTACTTTCATCATAAGTTGGCCAAGATTCGTAAGTAATGGTATCGTTATGTCCTAAAATATTCCAAATTTCTTCAGCAATATGAGGAGCAAGTGGACTTAATAGTTTAATAAATCCTTCTGCATATTCCTTTGGAATAAATTCCTCTTTATAAATGGCATTTACAAAAATCATCATTTGACTAATTGCTGTGTTGAAGTTTAGTGTTTCATAATCATTTGTTACTTTTTTCACTGTAGCATGATAAATCATTTCTAAATTTTTATTTGCTTCATCTTTCACGCGATGTTCTTCTACAAAGTAGCGATAAATACGATCCAAAAATCTTCTAGAACCTTCTACTCCTTTTGTATCCCAAGGTTTACTTGCTTCTAATGGTCCCATAAACATTTCATACACACGTAGTGTATCTGCTCCATATTCTTTTACAATATCATCAGGATTGATTACATTTCCACGTGATTTACTCATTTTTTCACCATTAGAACCTAAAATCATTCCTTGATGGCATAATTTTTTAAATGGTTCTTTTACTGGAACGATTCCTTTATCATATAAATAATTCGTCCAAAATCTAGAATATAATAAATGTCCTACAGCATGTTCTGGTCCACCAACATATAAATCAACTGGTAACCAATGTTCTAATAATTTTTTATCAGCAATTTCATGATCATTTTCTGGATCAATATATCTTAAGAAATACCAACTAGATCCAGCACTTCCAGGCATTGTAGAAGTTTCTCTTTTTGCTTTTTTACCATCTATCGTAACAGATACCCAATCTTTTGCTTTTTCTAGTGGTGATTCACCATTTTTACTTGGACGATAATCTTCTAACTCAGGAAGTACTAATGGTAATTTTTCATCATCTAATGCTTTCATACTACCATCTTCAAAATGAACAATAGGAATTGGTTCTCCCCAATATCTTTGACGAGCAAAAATCCAATCACGAATATGATAATTAATTTGTTTTTTTCCAACATGATGTTCTTCTAACCAAGCAATCATTTTATCAATGGCTTCTTGTTTTCCAAGACCATTTAAAAATTCTGAATTCACATGAATTCCATCTTCAGTAAACGCCTCTTTTGTGATATCTCCACCATCTAATACTTGAATCATTGGAATATCAAATTTTTTTGCAAATTCATAATCTCTAGTATCATGAGCTGGTACAGCCATAATGGCTCCAGTACCATACCCTGCTAATACATAATCACTAATCCAAATAGGAATTTCTTTACCATTTACAGGATTGATAGCATAAGCACCTGTAAATACACCTGTTTTATCTTTATTTAACTCTGTTCTTTCTAACTCTGATTTTGTAGCGCACTTCTTCTTATACGCTTCTATTTCTTCTTTCTTATCTTCTGTTGCAATCTTTTCTACATATTCGTGTTCTGGTGCCATAACACAATAAGTCGCACCAAATAAAGTATCAGGTCTTGTTGTAAACACTGTAAACTCTAAATCTGTATCTTTAATTTTAAACTGAACATGAGCTCCAATTGATTTTCCAATCCAATTCTTCTGAATTTCTTTCGTAGACATTGGCCAATCTAATTCTTCTAATTGTTCTAATAATCTTTCTGCATACTTTGGAATTGTTAAAACCCATTGTCTCATATTTTTACGTACAACAGGAAAACCTCCACGTTCACTTTTTCCATCAATTACTTCATCATTAGCAAGAACAGTTCCCAATTCTTCACACCAATTTACTGGCATATTAACACATTTCGCATAACCATCTTCATATAATTTTTTAAAAATCCATTGTGTCCATTTATAAAATTTAGGATCTGCCGTTGAAATTTCTCTATTCCAATCATAAGAAAAACCTAACATTTTTAATTGTCTTTTAAATGTTTGAATATTATTCTCTGTAAAACCAGATGGATGATTTCCGGTATTAATTGCATATTGCTCTGCTGGAAGTCCAAATGCATCCCATCCCATTGGATGAAGTACATTAAATCCTTTCATACGTTTATAACGAGAAATAATATCTGTTGCTGTATACCCTTCTGGATGTCCAACATGTAATCCTTGTCCAGATGGATATGGGAACATATCTAAACAATAATACTTTGGTTTTGAAAAATCCCAAATATCTGTCTTAAATGTTTGATGTTCATCCCAATAATTTTGCCATTTTTTTTCTACCTTTGTTGCTTCATACATATTACATCTTTCCTCTCTTTTTCAAATATTTACTAAGTAATGTATAACTGATTACTATCATAATCACTAATACTATAAATCCTACCACAAATTTTAATAGCCAGTGGGCTACCAGACTTGCCACTGCTGCTGAAATACAAATATCAAGTGTATTTACCATTAACACCATACGTGCTAAAGAATAAAATTCCATATTTTTGATATCAACATGATATTTACTTTCTAACAACTTCATTTCAGCACTTGTTTTATAAGCCTCTAATCTTTTTTTACTTTTTAAAATCAGCAAAGCATATATTCCATATACTAAAAAAACAGAAAAAACAAATAAAATAATCTCTTTCAACATTCCATCCCTTTCATACACAAAAAAGTATTATCAATTTAAGGACGGAATTACCGCGGTACCACCTTAATTCATAATACTTTATGCACTTTATCATAATAACGGTATGAACCGGTCTATCGACAGCTCCAAAGCAAGTTCATAATCATCATGGCTAATTTACACCAACCATTAGCTCTCTTTTTCATGACTTTTTATTACTACTCTTTTTCTTCGCCTTTCAAAAAACAAATTTATTATATTATATTTGTTCAATATATTCAAGTAATTTTAGGAATAAACGAACAAATTTTCTTTCCAAACCTTTTCTTCTCAATTTACGAATTTCAATTCTTTTCTTTTTAATTGGTAAATTGCTAAATAAAATAGAATCAATCACTTCTTTCATTTCTGTTTCGATTTGTAAATCATTAATAATTGATTCAATATCATCATTAATTAAACGTAAAGCATCAATTTCAATATCTTTTCCTTTACAATTAATTGTAAGTTGTCCGATTGTTGGAACATCTTTAACTTCAACAATAAAATCTGTTCCTTCAATCCAAGATTTTGATTGAATTTTATTTTCGTTAAAGAATACAACTACATCTTCAGCTTTTTTCGTATTACGGAAACGAATTTTGTAATTTCTTTTTTCAGGAATAATACCACTTTTTCCTTCAATAGCACGAATAATAACTGTGTAATTATTTGGTAAATAATTATAATCAATAGAAGTTAATAAATAATATCCTTGACGATATAAATCACTGACACCATCATCTTCATATAAATTATACTGATTATTCTTACCAGGGAAAATGTGAATTTCCATATCTTTTGGTGGTGTTGTATCATTCATATTTTCATGAGTACCAAATGGAATAATAGAACCAGATTTAGCAAATACTGGATAATCTTCATCTTTAAAGAAAGAAATATACTTCTTACCTCCAGGAAATTTTTTACCTGTCATAAAGTCATACCATGTACCATTTGGCATATAAAACTTATGAATAACTCGATTCATTAAATACTCTTTTTTTGAAATAATTGGACATACAAATAATTCAGTTCCAAAGAAATATTCATTTTTATATAAATCATCATCATAAAGTTCAGGCATTTGATAATAAATTGGTTGAACAATTGGCATTCCATATTTAGAATATTTATAACTTTCTGCGTACAAATATGGAATCAAACGATGTCTTAGTTGTAAGTAGTCCTTGGCAATACGATAAGTTTTTACACTCCAACGCCATGGTTCTCTTTTATAATATTTTCCAGTTTCACTACCTAATTTTAAAATTGGACTAAATGTTCCTAATTGAATGAAACGAGTATAAAGTTCATTATCTTCAATTCCTTTATAATATCCACCAATATCATGACTCCAGAAAGATACCCCTATATTAGAAGCACTCGCATTATAAAGAGGAACTTTCTTTAATGTATCCCAACTTACAATCGTTTTACCTGAATAAAGAACAGGATAACGATGAGGTGCTAAATTAGTATTACGTGAAAGTACCATTGGGCGACGTTTAAAATTACGCCTCATATCATAAAAATGATAATGTTGCAATAACCTTAAATCATTCATCTTTTTCATCTGATCGATATCTATAAAATAAAAGTCAACGCCCATATTATCTAATGGATGAATTAATATTTTTAAATATACATCAATAAATTTTGAATCAAACATTTGAAAAGGAATTCTTCCTTTTTCATCTGCTCTTAAATATTCAATTACTTTTTGATAATTTGTTTCATAATTATGAATATAATCAAAATGATTTAATGTAAGTCCTAAACGAACTCCTTTAGAATGTAATAAATTTACCATCTTATCAGGAGTTGGAAATCTAGAAGAATCAAATGAAAAACCAGAATATTGTTTCTTAGAAATATCTTGTTTATGCCAATCTTTATTTAAAAGCAAAATAGAAAGTGGTATATCAAAATCATCAAATTCTTGTATTAATTCACTTACTTGTTTTTCATCATAACTAACATTTCGACTCCACCAATTTCCAAGCGCATATCTTGGTACTAAAGATGGAAAACCAGTTAATCCAAAATAATCTTTTAAACAAAGTGCAAAATCTTTTAAATAGAAAAATGCATAAATATCAATTCCTTTAGATGTTCTTTCTTTTAATGTTCCCCCATCTTCAATGACTAAGCCATTAGAATCATCAATGGTTGCAAAACCATCAGCAGAATATAATCCTTTTCCAAATTTTTCATCTGTATCCATACTAATTCCTGGAGCCCCATAATTTCTAACCTCAGGATGGCCATAATTCCAAATACGATCACTGTTTAATAAATTAATACGTAAATTCCCAATTGGATTCATCTTAGAACCAGCAAAGGAACGATTTTTTAAATAAAATAAATGAAAATACTTAGTTGTAATTTCTAATGATACAGCATCTTCTTTAAATTGAAATTTAGGAATTGGAAAACTACGATTTGTAACTAATTCCGTTAAACGATCTTCAAATATTCCATCTTCTTGATATTCCAAGCGAATTAAACGCTCTGTTAACACTGTAATACGATATTTCTCACCTTGAAAGATGGCTTTTTGATTTGCTACTCCTTTTGTTTTATCAAATTCAAATTGACTACCTAATGGATACATATGTATCCCCCCTTTACAATTCTTCTATTCTCATAAAATTTGTATGTTTTACTTCATGAAATGGATAACCACCAGTAATAATTACTTTATCATGTTCTTTGGTATCCATAAATTCTTTTAAACTACTAATTGATTGCTTCATCATTTTATCAAATGAAGTAAACTCAGATATTTTAACTCCATATACACCAAAACAAAGAGATAATTGTTTAATCACAGCTTCATCAGAAGATAATGTAACAATTGGACAAGATGGTCTAAAACGACTAATACGGCGTGCTGTATATCCTGTAACTGTTGGTGTAACAATCGCAACACATCTTAATCTATTCGCACAAGTCGCTACACTATAAGCAATCGAACCAGTAATACCTTCTTCTTCCGTCCTCATTGCACTATCTAAAAGTTCATAATATGGAATATCTTTTTCTGCTGTTTCTATAATCTTTTCCATCATTGTTAATACTTCAATAGGATATTTACCAACAGTTGTTTCTCCACTTAATATCACTGCATCTACTCCATCTAATACTGCATTTGCAACATCACTTACTTCCGCACGTGTAGGATGATTTGAATTTTCCATACTTGCCAAAAATTCAGTTGCTACCAAACTTACTTTTCCTTCGTTATGACACTTATGAATAATCATCTTCTGAATACCAGGAACTCTTTCCACAGGAAGCGATACTCCTAAATCACCTCTTGCAATTAAAATACCGTCTGATACGCGAATAATTTCATCGATTTCTTCTACCGCTTCTTCTGTTTCAATCTTAGTCAAAATCGAAATACGATTATCATTTAATTGAATCAATAAGTCATTTACTTCTAATACATCTTCACTAGAATGAACAAATGATAATGCTAAAAAATCAATTTGATGTTCATGAGCATATACAATATCTTGTTTATCTTTTTCTGTTAAAAAATGCAAATTTAATTTACAATCAGGAGATATCACTTTCATTCCTGCTTTTAATACTCCTGATTTTTCTACCATACAAGTAAGGACATCTTCTCCTTTATCAACAATTTTCAAAACCACTTCATTGTCACCTAAAATTAAGTGTGAATTATATTTTAATTCTTGCACTAATGATTGATAAGAAATAGAAAAAAATGTTTCATCTCCTACTCTTTCATCCGTATAAACTTCTACAATTTGTCCTTCTTTTAGTTCAACCGTTTTTTTCTTCAATTGATTTACAACAATTGTAGGTCCATTTAAATCCATCATAATAGCTACATTCGTATTTAACTCCTCATTTAATTGATTTAATTTTGTAATCACGTCATCACAAAAATCATAATCAGCATAACTCATGTTAATACGAATTACATCAAGACCAGCTAATATCATTTGCTTTAAAATTTGCTTATCTTGACTCGCAGGACCTATGGTTGCAACTATCTTAGTCTTATTCATAGTATCACCTATCATACATTATACCAATTTTTGCAAATTTTGGGTAGTATTTCTATCAAAATAGTGTAAACAAAAAGAGAGTTATTTTACAACTCTCTCAAATTTTTTAAACAACTTTAACTGTAAGTATTAAAGCAGTATCATTTTTCGCATCATCTGTCGCTAAATAAGTAATTGTATAAGTACCAGTTTTACTTGTATTCACACTACCTGTTGTTGTTGCTTTAATTGTTTTTCCACTATTATCAGTTACTGTCGCTGTTGGAATTACAAAGTTATCTCCTTTTTTAACTTGAATTGTTTGACTTTTATTACTTCCTAATACTGTAATCACAGGTGGTTTTGTATCAACAACCGTAAGTGTAACTGTATAATTTCTTTTATATCCAGTACTTGTATCAGTAGCAGAATAAGTAAGAGTATATACTTGTCGTAATTCGTTTGTAGTAATAGAAGATACAGTCTTGCCATTTGTTTTTATCACTGGTCCTGTCACAGGAAGGGAAACTCCACTAGCACTTTTAGCTGTTACAGTTGGTAAAGTATAAGTTGTTTTAATTTCAACTTTCTGATTATCTCCTCCACTAACTGTAATTACAGGTAACAATGAATCTGTAAATTCACTACAATCTTTTTCTAGATATTCATATTGATATTGATTATTAGAAAATGAAATTCTAACACAACCATGCATTTGTTCTTTTGTTCTAGGATCATATATTTTATCACTATCAATCAAACCATCATTTGATAATTCATTCAAAGATAAATAATATGGAACATCCTGATTTTGTTGTGGTAACATACTAGAGTTTTTTAGTGCCCAATCTTTACTTGTTTTCACAATTAAATCTACTTGTTCTCGATATAATCTTTGTTTATTTCTACTTAAAATACCTGATACAGCAGGAACTGTCGCTAATAAAATAAAAGCTAAAATCACTAATACAGCTAATAATTCAACTAACGTAAATCCTTTTTTCATATTCTTCATATCATCACTCCTATGTTACTTTAATCATAGCATGTCCAATCTTTTCCGTCAATCAAAAAAGGGACTATGATATATTCTTCCCTTTCATAAATTCTCTTAATAGTTTTGTAAGTGCCCTTTTTTCTATTCTAGATACATAACTTCTAGAAATTCCTAGTTCTTTTGCAATTTCTTTTTGTGTTGTTTCTTTCTGTCCCGATAGTCCATATCTTTTATTTATAATTTCCTGTTCTCTTTTCGTTAAAACAGGGAAATATTGCTTTAATAATCCAATATTTGTTTGTTGATATAAATCTAAAGCAAAATCAGGTTTTGGAGTCTTCAACACATCTAAAAAAGTAATTTCATTTCCATCTTTATCAAACCCTATTCCTTCATTAATTGATACATTTTTACTATTTTTTTTATCACTACGAAAATACATCAATATTTCGTTTTCTATACATCTCGCACAATAAGTTGTAATTCTTGTTCCCTTTTTATAGGAATAACTATCAACTCCTTTAATAAGCCCAATTGTTCCTATACTAATCAAATCATCAGCGTCTTCTTTTCTATGATCATACTTTTTCACAATATGTGCTACCAATCTTAAATTATGTTCTATTAATTGATTTCTTGCATCTTTATCCCCTAACTGTGCTTTTTTTACATATTCCTCCTCCTCTTCTTTTGATAAAGGATCAGGAAATACTTGATTCGAATAAGCACCAGTAAATAAATAAAAATCTTGAAATA
>ULXU01009561.1_pt1 | contig 12930 bp, 9 predicted proteins | sample 1961521 | NCBI WGS metagenome assembly ULXU01 (sample SAMEA4835845, study PRJEB28245) | human gut metagenome | biome: gut microbiome; material: fecal sample | place: Denmark | collected 2008
CACCTAGTGAGGGTTTAATTTGCTGTTATCTCGTCATTTTGTTGAAAAACAGACCCTTTTATGTCGCCAAACCGTTAAATTTAGACCAATTTATCTTGTCAAATCGTTAAAAAACAGCACTTTTATCTTGTCAAACCGTTAATTATTTCTAAAAACAAGATTAATTAAAAGAAAAAATTGTATATACAAGTAAGTAAAAATAACAAAATTATTCCAAAATGCAATTTTTGCTTTACATTTGCATCATATTAGTATAAAATAAATAATTGTAAATTTTAGGTGGGTAAAAATTTTACATATACTTGGTTGAGTTACAATATTCTTATACTTAACCAACTAGTGGTTTATGCCACAATTGCTGAATAATACAGGTGGGTGATTATTCAGTTTTTTATTTGTAAAAATACCTATTTTATTTATCAAAACTTTATGTTATACTATAACCAGAGGAGGATGTAGAGTGAAAAAGAAAAACATTATTATCGTTTTATCTGTTATTATAGTTATTGCTGCATTTCTAGGTGTTTACTTTATAACAGCAAACAAAGAAGACAAAAACACTAATAAAGACAATAACAAGACAGAAAACAAAGAAGAAAAGAAAGTTAATATAATTGATGTTAACAGCAAAACTAGACCATATGCAGTAATGATTAACTGCCATAATGGTGCATTACCACAAGCAGGACTTGATAAAGCATATATCGTGTATGAACTTATGGTAGAAGGTGGAATTACTAGAATGATGGCCTTATTTAAAGATGTGGACGTTGAAAAGATAGGTTCAAGTAGAAGTGCAAGAATTCAGTTCTTAGACTATGTTTATGAAAATGATGCAATATATGCACACGCTGGTGGAGCACAAGATGCCATTGAAAGAATTAGAAACGAAAAAATAAATGACGTCGACGTTGATGGAAAATATGGTTTTAGAGATAAAACTCTTGACCGTGCTTGGGAACATAAACTATTTACTTCAACTAAACAATTAAAAAAAGGTGCAGAAGCTAAAGGATATTCTTTAACTACAAATAGTGGCAATCTTTTAAATTATAGTGCTGAAGATATTGATACTTCTAAATTTGAAGGAAGCAGTGTTGCTAAAAATGTAAGTGTTAAATATTCAAGTTATAGAACATCAAATTATGTTTATGACGAAACTACTAAAACATATTTAAGAAGCATGAACGACACAAAGAACATAGACTTAGTGACAGGAAAACAATACACAGTAAAAAATATAATCGTTTATTCAGTAAAATATTCAAATTATACACATCACGGATATAGTGCATACGTAAAAACTGACAATGTTGGAACAGGTGAAGGATACTATATATCAAATGGTTATAGCATTCCAATTACTTGGACTAAACCAAGCAAAAATGAAAAAACAGTTTACAAAATAAAATCAACTGGCGAAGAACTAGTAGTTAATGATGGAAATACATATATTCAAATATACCCAACATCAGGTAAACTAACAATGGAGTAGGAAACTACTCTTTTTTTCTGTGCCAAATTTATCTTGTAAGGTTGTTTTTATCTTGTATTTAATGTATAATATACATGAGGTGTTTTTATATGGCAAAAAAGAAAAACAAAAAGGTACTAAATATAGTTTCAATAATAATTGGAATAATATCGTTGATATTAATGTTAGTGTTTAGCTATGCTATATACAAGTTAAATATGATACCTGGAAAATTTTTAATACCAGCATACATTTTAATATTTATTATATATACAGGCTTACTATTAACAGTATTTTTACCAAAGGTTAAATCAAAAATTAAAGTTATTTCAATAGTTGTTTTAGTACTGTTCGGAGTAATATTTGGTTTTGCAGACAAATATATTTTTACAACTCTTAACTTCATGGATATCTTAGATAGAGACATTCTTCAAAAAGAAAGATATGATGTTTACGTTTTAGAAAATTCTTCTTATAACAAATTAGAAGATTTAAAAGGTAAAAAAGTGGGACTTTATCAAAGTTCAAACAGTGAAAAAGCTGGTTCTGAATTAAAAAACAAAGTTAATTTTGAAATTATAGAATATACTGATGTTGAAAAAATGTTTGAAAGTTTAAATAATGACGAAATTAATGCGATAATAATTAGTTCATCAGTTAAAAATTTACTTGATACTGAACTAAATGATATAAATGTAAAAATAAAAAGTATTTACAATTTTAAAATTTCAATAGAAAAAAATGATATAGTAAAAGTTGTTAATGTAACAAATACTCCATTTAATGTTTATATTGCAGGAGGAGATGGCTATGGTTCAATAGATTACACATTCAACACAGATGTTAATATGGTAGCAACAATAAATCCAACAACTAGAAAAATATTGTTAACATCTATCCCAAGAGATTACTATGTTAACTTAGTCGGACAAGGACCAAATGCATATGACAAACTTACACACGCAGGTTACTATGGTATAGAAGAAAGTGTAAAAACAGTAGAAAATTTACTTGATACAGATATAAACTATTATGTTAAAATCAATTTCTCAACTATTGAAGGAATTGTTGATGCAATAGGTGGAGTGGATGTATATAGTGAATATGAATTTACTGCAAGTGATGGAACTTACTCGTATGTAAAAGGTTATCAACATTTGGATGGTAAAAAAGCTTTAAGATTTGCAAGAGAAAGAAAGTCATTTGCAACAGGTGATGTTCAAAGAGTTAAAAACCAACAAAAGGTAGTAGAAGCGATGATAAACAAAATAACATCTTCAACTGCACTAATTTCAAGTTACGATAGAATATTAGATAGTGTTAGCGATAATTTGGATACTAACATGCCAAGTAAAGATATTAGCAGATTAGTTAAAATGCAACTAAATGATATGAGAGGATGGACAATTGAAAGTCAAAATGCTGTTGGAACAGGTCAAATGGGACCAACATATACTTTTCCAACACTAAACTTATATACAATGCTACCAGACAAAGACTCTGTTAATTCATTAAAATTGAAAATAAATGAATATTTAGGTAAATAGGAGGGAATCAATAATGAAGGTTAAAAATCAAGAAAAATTTTCAGTACTAATGTCTGTATATTATAAAGAAGAACCTAAATTTTTGGATTTAGCGCTAAGTAGCATTTTAAAGGAACAGACTTTAATTCCAAATGAAGTTGTCTTAGTGGAGGATGGACCATTAAATAAAGAATTATATGAAGTCGTTGATAAATATAAAAAAGCCTATCCAAATATATTAAAAGTCTATCCGCTAGAAAAAAATGGAGGACTTGGACCAGCTTTAAACTATGGTTTATCAAAATGCTCAAATGAATTAATTGCTAGAATGGATAGTGATGATGTCAGTTGCAAAGACAGATTTGAAAAACAAATAAGTTATTTATCAAATCATCCAGAAATTTCTGTATTAGGTGGAGCAATAAGTGAATTTGAAGAAGATCCTAACGTTCCTGTACGTCTTAAAGCGATGCCAAAAAGTTATGAAGAAGTAAAAAAATATGCGAGATTTAGAAATCCTGTGAACCATGTCACTTCATGTTTTAGAAAAACAGATATTGAATCTGTTGGTAGTTACAAAGACATGTTTTATTTAGAAGATCACTATTTATGGTCTAGATTACTTGTAAATAAAAAGAAAATTGAAAATTTACCTAGTGTACTTGTATGTGTAAGAATAGGCAATGGTTTCTTAGACAGAAGAGGAAATAAAAAATACATTGAAGGATGGAAAAAATTACAGAATTATCTATACGAAAATAAATTTACAAGTTATTTTGAAAAACAAAGAAATATGCTAGGAATGTATGTAATAACTTACTCTCCAAAATGGGTGCGCTCATTATTATATAGCAAAGTATTAAGAAGTAAAAAAACAAATTAGTAAGAAAGGAACAATTAAGAAACGAAAATCTTATTTGAAAGTAGAATATGAATAAACCATTATTATCAATTATAACTCCAGTTTATAACTGTTATCATTTAATGGACAGATTATTGGAAACGCTTGAAAAACAAACGTCTGATGATTTTGAAGTGATTTTTATAAACGATTTATCAACTGACAAAACTTATGAATTGTTAAATCAAAGATTAAAAACAGTAAAATTCAAATACAAACTTTTGACAAACTCACAAAATGTTGGACCCGGCGAAACCAGAAACCACGGTGTCTCCGCAAGTGAGGGCAAATATATAACTTTTATTGATTCAGACGATTATATTAGTGAAGATTTTGTAAAAAAAATTAAATATGAAATAGAAAAAAATAAACTAGATGTATTGATTTTTGACTACTATATCAATAGTGGTAATAAACTAACTTACAAAAATTCTCTTCCATTAAATAACGGAATAGTTGATAAAACAGATGCACTAGCATTATGTAATGGTATGTGTTGGGGGAAAGTCTTTAAAAAAAACATAATACAAGAAAATAAAGTTGTTTTTCCAAAATTAATGAGAAGTGAAGATCTAGCATTTGTAAAAGTAGCTATTTTCTATTCCAAAAAAGTCATTTATCTTAAAGAACCATTATATTTTTACAATTTGGTAGAGACATCCATCATGCATAGTAGAAAAACTTTAAATAATTTAAATAATATAAAGGCATATGAATATATTGAAAAAAATATCTCAGATAAAAGAGCTTTAGAAATGATATTTGTACGAGATTATTTATACATCATAGTACAAAATATGATTTTGCAGAAAGAAACTAATGATAGAATAAAAAGGTTTATAGAAGAAGCTGGGAAAAAATTCCCAGAGTGGTATAAAAATCAATATATAAAAATGCAACCTAAATATTTACAAATTATCTTAAAATTAATAAAACATAAGCAAATGATTTGCTTAAAAGCAATATTTAGATTAAAAAAGTAGGTGAAGTATGAAAAACAAATATTCAATGGACAAAATATACTTGGTGATATATTTATTTATACTAATGTATCTTCCACCAATTATTAAACATATTAACATTTTATTACCATTATCAGCATTTTCATTATTAATGATATTTTATAAACATAAAAATAGTTTAAAACTAATTGGAGTAAAAAATGATTATAAATCAATAATTAAAATGATAGGAATATATTTTTTGTGGTATATTTTTACCATCATATTTAACTATTTAATTAGTGGGAAATTTTATTCATATAATTATTTCATAAATTTTTATTCACTATCACTTGTATTCATTTTTACTGCTATATGTGTATTGTATGTATTTTTATATTGCAAGGATAAAAAAATAGAATTTGATGAATTGATAAAGTTAATTATTATAGCTGGTTTAATTCAAGCATTTCTAGCTATTCTAGCACTTATATCGAGTAATGTAAAAGATTTCTTTGTAGAAACAATGTTTAAAAATACAGGCGATAATTTGTTAATTCACAAATATAATGTTGAAAGAAGATTTTTTGGCTTTGCAAATAACATGCTAGATTCATATGGATTTGGTACAGGAATAATAGCAGCATTGCCATTATATTTATCATTAAAAGATAGCAAAAAATGGCTTCTAACAGTTCCATTTTTACTAATGGTACCTACATTAAATTCTAGGACAGGATTAGTGGTTTTCTGCATTTCAACAGTATTTTATATTTTATACATATGGAAAAACAAAATATTTGATGGATTTAAAAAAATTGTTCCAATTACATTTGGAGTAATACTCTTGTTCGTAGTAAGCGTTTTAATTTTTAATCCAACTACTATTGAATGGATAATAAAAGACTTTTCATCGTTTTTTACAAATAAATTTGGTACTTTTAATGTTTTATTCAGTGAAAGATTTTGGAAATTACCGAACTTTTTGGGAATAATAATTGGTAAAGGTTATAATATTGCGGGATTTGGAGGAATGCAAAATATAATAGGATTTTCATCAGATGTAGGATACATTAATGAGATTTGGAAAACAGGAATTATAGGCTTATCAATTATGTGTGTGATATTTTATAAAATTACTAAAAATATGCTATTAAATTCTACTAAAGAAGAAAAGTTTTTAGTAATATTTATAACATTTAGTTTTCTAATATGTAATATTAAATTTTATGTAATTAGTTGTAGTTTAGGAGTGACAATATATATGATGTTAGTATTAAAAGATATGTTAAATTTAAAAGAAAAAAAATATAAGGTAAAAAATAATGAATTGATATCAATAATTGTTCCAATTTATAATGTAGAAAAATATTTAAAAAAATGTGTAGATAGTTTAATTAACCAAACTTACAAGAACATTGAGATAATTTTAGTAAATGATGGAAGTCCAGATAACAGTGCATTAATATGTGAAGAATATGCAAAAAAAGATAAAAGAATAGTATACATATTACAAAAAAATAAAGGTTTAAGTGGTGCAAGAAACACTGGAATAGTTAACTCAAAAGGAAAATATTTAATATTTGTTGATTCGGATGACTATGTTGATATTCACTTCGTAGAAGATTTATATAGAGCTTTATTAGAAAAAAATGCAGATATCTCCGTATGCGATTATCAAGAATTTGAAGAAGGAACAGAACCATCTAAAACTTATAACGAAGAATATTACATTGAAACATATACTGGAAAAGAAAAATATAAAAATTTATATAACAATTTAAGAACAGCAATGACTGTAGCATGGAATAAGCTATATAAAAGAGAAATATTTGAAGAAATAAAATATTGTGAAGGATTATACCATGAAGACGAAGAAATTATATGCAAAATACTAGACAAAGCATCTGTTGTTGCGTATATAGATAGTAAAAATTACTTCTATTTACAAAGAGCGGGAAGCATAACAGGAAATTACAATTTAAAAAGAAAAGACATTTTAGTAGGACTAAAATACAAAATGGAATTTTTGGAAAAGAAAAATTATAGTTTTCTATATTCTCGTGCATTATATGATTACTATTACCAACTTATATATCAATATATGATGATAAAAAAGCATTACAGTGAAGAAAAAGAAACTCTTGAAAAAATAGAAAAGGAAATAGAAGAATTAAAAAGTAAAGTGTTAAAGAATTTATTTTTAAATCCTTTAAGAAAATTAAAAGTAATGATTTATTTAATAAAAATTAAGAGGCAAAAAAATGAAACAAAAAATTAAAAAAATGATATTAAAAATATATGTTAAGGTAAAGTATTTAGAATTTCTAAAATACACTTCATATTGCAAAAAAAATGAGCAATTTAAATACATAGTTTTTAACACACCAACTCATGGTAATATAGGAGATCATGCAATAATTATAGCAGAACAAAAACTATTTCAAAATTTGAAATTGAAAATTTATGAAGTGCCAACTCTTATTTCAGATTTTTTGCTTACCAAAATCAAAACAAAGATTAACAATGATGATGTTATATGCATTACTGGTGGAGGATTTATAGGATCTATTTGGCTTCAAGAGGAAAATCTTGTTAATGAAGTTTTAACTAATTTTAAAAATAACAAAATTATAATATTCCCACAGACAATATATTTTGACGAAACAGAAAAAGGTAAAATAGAGTTTGAAAAATTTAAAACTAACGTTAATAACTGTAAAAACTTAACTATATGTTTAAGAGAAAATACTTCTTTAAATTATGTGAAAGATAATATTGCTTCAAAAAATGTAATTTTTGTTCCGGATGTTGTTTTATATTTAAAAAATCACTACAAATTCAAAGAAGAAAAAAAAGGTGTATTAATGTGTCTTAGAAAAGATGTGGAAAAATCACTATCTGAAGATAAACAAAAGAAAATTGAAAAGTTTTTAAAAACTAAATATTTAAAAATTGATTATACAGACACAGTACTAAATAAGAATATTCTACCCAAAAATAGAGAATCTTATTTAATAAAAACATTAAAAGAATTTTCAAGATATGAGTTAGTTGTTACAGATAGATTACATGGCATGATATTTTCTATACTAACTAATACACCATGTATAGTACTAGGTAATTTTAATTATAAAGTAAAAGGGGTTTATGAGTGCATAAAAGAAAAAGAAAACGTTATATTTTTAGAAGATGTTGATAATTTAGAAAAATATCATGAACAAATTATTAAAGAAAAAAAATTAAGTAATTCATACGATTATGACCGACTTATAGAAAAAATAATTGATAAATAAAAGGAGTAAATGATGGAAAAAATTAAAAGATTTATAGATTGTTATATACCAACTGAGACATGCAATTTTAGATGTCACTATTGTTATGTTACTCAGCACAGAAAGTTTAATAATAAAATAGCAAAATTCAATTATGAACCAAGTTATATAAGGAAAGCTTTGTCAAGAGAAAGGTTGGGTGGAATTTGCTTATTTAATTTATGCGCAGGTGGAGAAACTCTCTTATCTGAAGATGTAGTTAAAATAACTAAAGAATTATTAGAAGAAGGACACTATGTTATGATTGTAACCAATGGTTCTCTAACAAAAAGATTTCAAGAAATTTCAGAATTTGGAAAAGATCAATTAAGTAGATTATTTTTTAAGTTTTCATTTCATTATATGGAACTTAAAAGATTAAATTTATTAGATACATTTTTTAAAAATGTAGAATTAATGGAAAAAGCAGGCGCATCCTATACTTTAGAAATAACACCTACTGATGAACTAGAACCATACATAGATGAAATAAAAGAAGTATGTATGTCAAAAAATGGTGCACTACCACATATTACTATTGGAAGAAAAGATTCAGAAGATATTCCAGTTTTAACTGAACATAATTTTGAAGATTACAAAAAAATATGGAAAACTTTTGATTCAAAATTATTTGAATTCAAGAGTGAAATTTTTGGAAAAAAGAGAAAAGAATTTTGTTATGCAGGCGATTGGTCAGTTTATTTAAATCTTATTACTGGAGATATGAGACAATGCTATTGTGGAAAAGTAATAGATAACGTTTATAAAAATCCTGAGCAACCGATTAAATTTTGTGCTATTGGAAACAACTGTACTATGCCACATTGTTATAATGGACATGCATTTTTGGCATTAGGAGACATCCCAGAATTAGAAACACCTAAATATGCTGAATTAAGAAATAGAAAGAAGAAAAATGGAGATGAATGGCTAAAGGACGAAATGAAATCGTTTATGTCAAATAAACTAAATGAATCGAATGAAGAATATAGTAATTTAAAAAAGACAAAAATAAATCTTCGTAATAAACCTATAAAAGTATTAAAAAGTATAAAACGCAAATTAGTTAAGTAATAAATGAAAGGAATCTAAAATGAATACAAAAAAAAGGGTAATGATAAATTTGATTTGCAATATAGCTTCATTCATAATTCAACTAGTTATTAATTTTGCTATATCCTCAATATTAGTAGAAAAAGTTGGCGATGCAGCTTATGGTTTTGTAGGACTATCAACAAATTTTATAAGCTATGCAACAATATTTACAGCTGCATTAAACTCAATGGCTGGTAGATTTGTATCATATGAAGTAAATCAAGGAAATGTAGAAAGTGCAAATAAATATTATTCATCTGTCTTTTTTGCAAATATTTTAATTTCTGGAATAATTTTCATTATTTCATTAATATTGACAATTAATATTGAGAGCATAATAAAGATACCGACTGATCTAGTTGGTGATGTTAAAATTACATTTTTCTTATCATTTGTGAATTTAATATTGTCCTTAATAACAGTTGTTTTTAACATTGGTGCATTTGTAAAAAATAGAATTGATTTGATATCAATTAGAAATATAATTGGAAATGTAATCAGAGCAATTGTACTAACAATTTGCTTTTCGCTTTTAACACCTAAGATTTATTATATACCATTTTCATCAGTGCTAATGTCAATTTTTCTTGTAATTTCTTACTATAAGATATCAAAAAAAATTTGTCCTGAACTATTTATCAATAGAAAAAATATAAATAAAAGTTACATAAAAAAATTAATATCTTCGGGAATTTGGAATTCTATTAATAGTTTAAGTAGAACATTATTAACAGGTTTAGACTTACTTATTGCAAACCTATTTATTGGACCAGCTGAAATGGGAGTTTTATCACTTGCCAAAACAATTCCTACGACAATTGAAAACTTTTTATCAACATTTTCTACTACTTTCAACCCACAGTTTTTAATACTATATTCAGAAAACAAAATTGAAGAACTAATAGAGTACGTGAATTATTCATTGAAAGTAGTTGGATTAATTATGCTTGTTCCAATATCAATGATAACTGTTTTTGGAATAGATTTTTTTCACTTATGGTTACCATATAAAACAACAGAAGAATTAATGAAATTACAGATACTATCTGTTCTTTCATTGCTACCATTTATGGTTTCCTCAAGCAATTATACACTTTTTGTATTAGATTCGGTTACAAACAAATTAAAAAGGCCGGTGCTAGCAACTTTTATAATGAGTGTATTAAGCACAATAACAACCTTAGCATTATTAAAATATACGAATTTAGAAATATATGCAATAGCGGGGGTAAGTTCTTTATATTGGTTATTAAAAGTTTTCTTTTTTAACACAATTAATGCAGCAAATAATTTAAATGTAAAATGGAATACATTTTTTAAACCATTTTTAAGAAATTTAGTAGTCTTCTTTGTTCTTACTCTATTCTATTCAGTGTTGAAGCATTTTATTACCTTATCATCATGGAAAATTTTCTTTATAGTTTCATTTGTAATTATAATGATAGGTTATATTCTTGCATTTATATTAATTCTAAATAGAAAAGAAAGAAAAGAAATGAAGGAGAAAATAATTAATAAATTAAAACAAACCAATTAATTTGATGCTAATAATACAAAAGTATATTTTCTTTGTATTATTAGTTTTTTTGTGATAAAATATATATTAGAAAGAGGTGTATAAATGAAAAAAATATTTGTAACAGGATGTACAGGATTTATCGGAAGTCATACTTGTGTTGAATTGTTAGATGCAGGTTATGAAGTTGTTGGCTTGGACAATTTTAGCAACAGCAAAAAAGAAGTTTTAGATAAAATAAAAGAAATAACAGGTAAAGAAATTAACTTTTATGAAGGGAACATGTTAAACAAAGACTTGTTAATGAAAATCTTTAACGAAAATGATATTAGTTGTGTTATTGATTTTGCAGCATATAAATCTGTTGGTGATAGTGTTAGTAAGCCTATTGAATACTACACAAATAATGTAAGTAGTGTATTAACATTACTAAGTGTAATGAAAGAAAACAATGTCAAATCTTTTGTCTTCAGTAGTAGCGCTACAGTTTACGGCGCAGCAGAAAAAATGCCAATAACTGAAGAAACACCAGTTGGAAATACAACTAATCCTTATGGCACAAGCAAATTGTTTTGCGAAGAAATATTAAAAGATCTTTATAATAGTGATAATGAATGGAATATTTGTATTTTTAGATACTTTAATCCGGTTGGTGCTCATAGAAGTCATCTTATAGGAGAAGAACCAAATGGAATACCTGCAAACTTAATGCCATTTATATCAAAAGTAGCTACAGGTGAGTTACCTTGCTTAAGCGTATTTGGTAATGATTACAATACTCCAGATGGTACAGGTGTTAGAGATTATATACATATAGTAGATTTAGCTAAAGCACATGTAAGTGGAGTTAAACGCCTAGAAGCTGATAAAAAAGGTATGCACATATATAACCTAGGAACTGGAAGAGGATATAGTGTTTTAGAAATGATTCACGCTTTTGAAAAAGCTAATAATTTGGAACTTAATTATAAAATAGTTGAACGTCGCCCAGGAGATATTGCAGTATGTTACGCTGACGCAACAAAAGCCCAAAATGAACTAGGCTGGAAAGCAGAACTAACTTTAGAAGATATGTGTAGAGACTCATACATGTTTACTAAAAGTTTGAAAAATAAGGGTGTTAAATAAAACACCTTTTTAAATAAGAAAGAAGTGATAATTTATGATTAAAGTAATGAGTATATTTGGAACAAGACCAGAAGGAGTAAAAATGGCTCCACTTGTTAAAGAATTAGAAAGAAGAAAAGAAATAGAAAGCATAGTCTGTGTAACAGCTCAGCATAGACAAATGCTAGACCAAGTTTTAGAAACATTTAATATTAAGCCTGACTATGACTTAAACATAATGAAACAAGGTCAATCCCTTAGTGAAATAACTTCACGTGCATTAACTGGCTTAGAAAGCGTTATAAAGGATGTAAAACCTGACATAGTTTTAGTGCATGGAGACACCACTACAACATTTGCTGGTGCTTTAGCCTCTTTCTATAATCAAGTAGCTATTGGACACGTTGAAGCAGGCCTAAGAACATATGATAAATATAGCCCATTTCCTGAAGAAATGAATAGACAGATGGTAGATTGTATGACAGATCTTTATTTTGCCCCAACTACCATCAGTAAAGAAAATTTACTTAAAGAAGATATACAAGAAGAAAAAATATTTGTAACAGGCAACACTGTAATTGACGCGATGAAAACCACTGTCAAAAATGATTATACACACCCTGAGTTAGAATGGATTAAACCAAACGAAAAAATGATACTTTTAACAGCCCACAGAAGAGAAAATTTAGGCGAGCCAATGAGACACATTTTTAAGGCTATAAGAAGAATTGTAGACGAGTTTGATGACGTAAAGGTCATTTATCCAATACACTTAAATCCACTTGTTAGAAGCGTTGCAAATGAAGTATTTGATGGTTGTGACAAAGTTAAACTAATTGAACCACTAGAAGTATTTGATTTTCATAATTTTCAAAACAAGTCTTACATAATTTTAACAGACTCAGGCGGTATCCAAGAAGAAGCACCAAGTTTAGGTAAACCAGTACTAGTTTTAAGAGACACTACAGAAAGACCTGAAGGCATTTCTGCAGGCACTTTAAAACTTGTTGGAACAGATGAAGAAACAATCTATAACGAGACAAAGAAATTATTAAC
>ULXU01065558.1_pt1 | contig 12856 bp, 13 predicted proteins | sample 1961521 | NCBI WGS metagenome assembly ULXU01 (sample SAMEA4835845, study PRJEB28245) | human gut metagenome | biome: gut microbiome; material: fecal sample | place: Denmark | collected 2008
ACAGCTTCTAAAGCAGTGTTAATTAGTTCCATTCCTGCAATTAATCCTAACAATAAAATTGATGCTGCCCATTCAATCGCACTTGCTTTCAAAAGAATACATAAAAATATAATAAACAATGTTGTAAAAAAATGAAGTGTCATACTTTGTTCATTTTGATAAGCAGATTTTAATCCATCTTTTGCATATTTAAAATCTTCTAAATATCCTTTTAAGCTGACATTATGCTTTTTTTTATCTCGTAATTCCATATTCATTCAAAACATCCTCCTGTTTTTTAAACATTACTTTTTCTTCTTCTTCTGTCATGTGATCATAACCTAATAAATGATAAATACCATGAGTTACTAAAAAGAATAATTCTCTTTTTAAAGAATGCCCATATTCTTTTGCCTGTTCTATTACTTTATCTTTAGAAATATAAATATCACCTAAAACGCGAATTTCTTTTGCTTGTACATCTTTTTCATCTTCTAAAGCAAATGTAATGACATCCGTTGGTCTATCTATTCCACGATATTCTAAATTAATTTTATGAATATATGCATTATCTACTATAATAACATTGAATAAAACATGTTCCAATTTTTCATACTTTAAAACAAATTCTATATATTTAGATAGTTCATCCAATTCTTGTACGTTCCAATCCACTTCATTAATAATTTCTACTTCATTCATAGCTTATCCTCCAAAATTCACTATTTGATATAATTGCCAAAAAATAAATATCAATACTAACGCTATTATTATATTATAAAAAGCCTCTTTTTTCAAGAAAGATGGAAGATGAGCTTTAATCTTAAAAAGAATCCACCAAATGAAAAAACCAAATACCCCACCTACTACATTCAAAAGAATATCATCAACATCAAATACTCTACCAATCAATAACTGCGTAGTTTCAATGGTACTAGAAATTAACAAACTAAGTAACAAAATAGAAATCGGTTTTTTCAATTTCAAAAAATAAGATACAAAGAATCCAAATGGGATAAACATTAACATATTTCCAAGAACATTTCGAATGAAAAGGGATGAAGCAAAACGATAACGAAACATCTCTTTAAATGGAATAAAGTTTGATGTAGACCAAGTAACATCTTGAAAAGTTACAACATGAAATAAACACAAAATATAAATAATAAACATCAAAGCTAAAATATCTTTATAAAATACAATATGTTTATCATACTTTACAACATATGTAATCCTCATAGAAACAATAATCATAGAAAAAATAAATATCATAGGCCAACTATTTTCAAAAATATTTAATATGGTTTCTTTTAACATATATATCCACTTCCTATTCTAGTTCTACTGGTTCTTTTATTTCGGCATATGCTGTAATATCTTCATAAACTGTAAAAAACATGTCTACTACCATTTTACTATTTTTTTGAGTTGTTTTCAAAGTTTTTATATCAATTATTTTTTCTTTTCCTTTCAATCTTTCTTTCATTTTAGTATTTCCTAGTTCAATTGCTTTATCAATCGCTTCATTTTTTGTCATAATTTGATCTGTTTTTTCTATTTCTACTTGTTGTTCTTTTTGAAAAGATATTGGTAACATCACATGTTTCCAAATATTTTTAACTTTCATTTCTTTTTGATGAAATGGTTTGGAATTAAAAAGCTCAAAACGATGATTAAAATATACAAATGTATAAACTGTATTTTCTTTTCCTGTTCTTTTTACATCATAATAATGATAAGGAATTTCAACCTCTATTTCATACCAAACTTCTCCATAAACACGTCCTTTAGCACTCACTTTGTTTTTTACTTCATCATTTAACTTAATCTCACCACTAATAATAATATCCCCTGCTTTTACATAATCATTATTTTTTCTTATGATTTCACCACTAGATGCAGAAACACTTCTTACAATCGCATCTTTTTTAGCAACAATATTTCTAACATCTGTAGTTGTTTTCTTTTTTTCTAATTTTCTCATTTCGACACGTACAACATATTTTGTTCCAACTGTTTCAATTTCCATCCATTCAATTTTATCTTTGTTTTTCTCAACAATATTCTTTTTTATTTTTTCTAATTGTTGATAACTTTTTTTCCACTGAAATGAATGAATTCCTTCATTTTTTAATTCTTCTTTTAAAAAAGTACGCACCTCTTTGTCCAAATAAACAATTTCAATTTGGAAAATCGTATGAGATAACATATATAGAATAAGAAAACCAATTATAATACTAAAAAGTAAGATACTATTTTTTTTTAAATTATTTTTTACTTTACTCACTCCATAAGCATCTATAATAGATATATCATAAATCGTTTTTAATTCCTTTATTTTTTCATAATCTTTTTCGTAAATAGTAATATATAATGTTTTTCGATTTATTTTTTTAATATTTAATAAAGCAATATGATGCTGTATTAAACGTTTTATAAAACGTTCTAAGTTTTTACCTTCTACTTTTAATTTTACACGATTTTGCTGTTCTATAAATTGTTGAAATTTCATATCAATCACCTGAACTCTATTTTTTCAAATTTCCCTTTAATTAACACTTCATCTTCTAATAATCTTGTAATTGTTAAATTTTTACCAACAATTACAATCTTTTTTTGTTTGTTTAAAATAACAATTTCTGTATCACTAATTCGACTAATTTGACTATAATTAACAATATCAATTTGTTCTTCATAACAGTGCATTGAAAATTCAGTTTCTAATAAATATGAACGTATTTTTGAAATCATTTCCATTCAATACCACCTATCAAATTTTATGTATAAAACAAATAGATATGTACAAAAAAAGTAATCACTTGATTACTTGAAAAACTCCTTGATAATTATTTTCATATTCTTCTTTTAATCGATTCACAAATGAATCTTCAAATTTCATATAAACATTCACTTCTTTGATATCATAAAAATTTAGAATAGAATACATTCTTGATTTAATTTCTTCAAATTCAAGTGCATTTAATTTTTTTTCAAAATAAATACTTAAAGTTTGTTTTTGATATTCAAATTTTGCGATAATCTCAACCCCCTTTTGTTTAGAATATCATATTTTTTTTATTTTGTATTTCAAGTGACAAAATTAGATAATCTTTTTTTATTTATGATATAATGAACTTACGGGGGAGATAAAATGAAAAAAACATGTTTTATACTGTTAGGAAAAATACTTTGCTTTTTAGGTAAAAAATTAGGCCGTGGTAGCACCTTACCAGGACAATTTGTTTTAAAATATCATAAATCTATGTTATCGGAATTTGAACTTCCAAAACAAGTAATAGCGGTTACGGGTTCTAGTGGAAAAGGTAGTACTACCAAAGTGATTGCAAATATCTTAAGACAAGACGGATATACTGCTATTTACAACGAATCTGGATCAAATATGGATGCTGGTATCTTAACAATGTTATTAGATCATTCTACATTAAGTGGGAAAATTAAAGCAGATTATTTAATCTGTGAAGTAGATGAACGTTATGCGAAATTTGTATTTCCTGCAATTCATCCACAATATGTAGTAATTACAAATATCACAAGAGATCAACCACCTAGACAAGGACATTTTGATAAAGTATTTGCAGAAATCGAAAAAGCTTTAGAACCAAATATGCATTTAATTTTAAATGCAGATGATCCATATTTGCAAAAATTTGAAAATCATCAATGTCAAATTACTTATTATGGAATTTCTAAAAATAAATATTCAAGTACAACATCTAAAAATGAAAACTTAAATATTTCTCATTGCCCTATTTGTCATAAAAAATTAAAGTATCATTATTATCAATTCGAAGCAATGGGTGATTATTACTGTGAATGTAAACAATTTAAAAAACCAACACCTATCTATGAAGCAACTACCTTAAACTTAGAAAAATCAAAAATGATAATCAATAAAAAATATGAAATTTATTTAAAACCTGCCCTTCTTTATCAAGCTTATAATTTGTTAGCATGTTTCACTTTACTTGCTTGTCTAGGAAAAAATGAGAAAAAAATTGCATTAGCACTATCAGAAATATCACAAAGAACTTCTCATAATCACTTTTTTACATTACAAAAAAGACAAGTTCATGTTTTAAATAACAAAAATGAAAATAGTACTACTTTTAATCAATCATTATTTTATACAACCCAATTTAAAGATTTGAAAACAATTGTTATTGGTTGGAAAGAAATCAGCAGACGTTATCAATTTGATGATATTTCATGGTTATATGATATTGATTTCGAACAATTAACTCATTCTCATGTAGAAAAAGTAATTTGTGTTGGAATTAATCGTTATGATATTGCAACAAGAATGAAATATGCTGGAATTGATGAAAAAAATATCATCGTATTTGAAACTTTAGAAGAAGCAACAAACTATATAAAAAGAAAAACAAAAGGAAATATTTTTGCCATCTTAAACTTTGATTATGTAAAACCATTTACTTCACTCATGAAAGGAAGTGACAAACATGGAAATTAAAATTGCTCACCTCTACTATGATTTAATGAATTTATATGGTGAAAACGGAAACATCAAAGCTTTGAAAAAGCAATTAGAACATCAAGGAATTTCTACTAAAATATTATTTTTAACAATTGATGATACACTAAATTTTGATGAATATGACGTTGTATATATCGGTGCTGGTACAGAAAATAATCAAGCTCTTGTTTTAAAACATCTTTTAAAATATAAAGAACAAATTAAAAAAGCGATTCATGATCAACATATATTTTTAGTCACTGGAAATGCCGTTGAATTATTTGGAAGATATATTTATACTGTGGATAAAAAGAAAATCAAAGCTTTAAATATATTCCCTTATTTTGCAAAACAAGAAAACTTTCGTATTGCTGATGAAGCTCTATTTAAATGTGATTTCATAAAAGAACCAATTTTAGGATTCCAAAATCAGAATAGTATTATGCGAGAAAATAAAAATCCATTATTCCACGTTTTAAAAGGAACAGGATCATATCCATATTCGAAAAAAGAAGGAATTCATGAATATGAATTTTATGGTACTTATTTAATTGGACCACTTCTTATTCGTAATCCAGAATTATTAAAATATTTTGTTAAAAAAATCATTCAAACAAAAGATAAACAATTTAAGTTAAAACCATTTTCTCTTGTCTTAGAAAAAAAGGCTCATGATACTTTCATAGAAAATTATTATAAAGAATATAGTATGAAAAAAACATCGAAATAATCGATGTTTTTATTTGTCTCTTACTTTAGCATTTAATTTAGATTCTACTTCTTCAATCATTTTATTAAATACTTTCATAACTTCTTCATCCGTTAATGTTCTTGTTGCATCTTCAAATGTCATAGAATAAGCAATTGATTTTTCATCTTCGTTTACATTTTCTCCAGTATAAACATCAAATACATCAATATTTGTAACCATACGTCCACCAATGTGTTTTAAGATATCCATAATTTCTTTTGAAGTAACTTTTTTATTTACAATAAATGCTACATCTTTATGAATCGCTGGATACTTAGACACTTCTTTAAATTTAATCATACGAACTTTATGAGTCATAATTTTTAATAAATCTAACTCAAATACATATACTTCTTTTTTACATTCTATTGGATGTACTTGACCAAAATATCCTACAACTTCACGATCTATTAATAATGCACAACTTCTACCTGGATGAAATTCTTTTGGTAAATCTTTTGTGTCAAATGAATAACGTTGATTTAATCCCAAATATTTCATTAAATTTTCAACAATTCCTTTTACATAATAGAAATCTACAACCATTTTACTTTGTTGCCATAAATTATTGGTAGAAACACCATATACTAATCCTGAAATCATTGGTTTTTCAATATATTGGTCATTTTCTTTATAATAAATATTTCCAGATTCAAAAATAGCAATATCTTTTTGATTTCTACTAATATTATATTCCCAAACACTTAATAAAGATGGAATTAAACTCTTACGTAAATATTTTCTATCTTCTGTTAATGGATCTAGTAATACAATATCTTCATTTTGATAATTTGTATATTTATTTACATCCTCTTTTTTTACTAAAGAATAAGTAATTACTTGAGATAATCCTAATCCTTCTAATCTTTTACGTAATTCTTTAATTAATAACTCTTTTTTTGAATAACTACCTTGTTTTGTTTCTAAAGTTGGTAATTTTCCTACAACATGTTCATAACCATAAATTCTTCCTACTTCTTCAATTAAATCTTCTTTGATATTAACATCCAATCTTCTAGTAGGAACGAAAACACAAAATTCATGATTCTTTTCTTCGATGCGGAATCCTAAACGTTTAAATACATCAATAACATCTTCTTTTTTTAATTGCATTCCTAATACAGAATTAATTTTATCTAATGTAATATGAATTTCTTTATCGCTTTTATCTGTTACATCATGTGTTAAAATTCCATCATATACTTTTCCATCAGCATATTTTTCTAATAAATAACATGCTCTATTGATTGCTTCTTTTGTTCTATTTGGATCAATTCCTTTTTCATATCTACTAGATGCTTCACTACGTAAAATAGATTTTGCAGTATAACGAATATGAAGTGGATCAAAAATAGCAGATTCTACAAAAATATTTTTAGTATCCATTTCTACTTCTGTAGAAAGTCCACCCATTACTCCAGCAAGTGCAACTGCTTCTTTAGAATTTGCAATAACAATATCACTTGTTTTTAATGTTCTTTCTTGACCATCTAATGTTTTTAAAACTTCATTTTCATGTGCCATACGTACAATGACTTGATTACCTAAACGATCTTTATCGAAAAAGTGAAGTGGTTGACCATATTCTAACATAACATAATTGCTAATATCTACTACGTTATTAATAGAGCGTATTCCACTTGCCATAAGACGTTCTTTCATCCATTCAGGACTTTCTTTAATTACAACATCCTTTACAATTTTACCTAAATAGATTGGACAATTTTCTGTTTGAACATCAAGTTTCATTTCATCTTCAATATTTTTATCTAATACCTGTGGTTGATTACATGGATATGTGACAGGACGATTATAAATAGCTCCTACTTCATGGGCCATACCTAAAATACTTAATAAATCACCACGATTTGCAGTTAATTCAAAATCTATTACTTCATCATCATATCCCATATATTTAATAGCATCCGTACCAACTTCTGCATCATTAGGTAATACATGAATTCCTTGTTTTTCTTCTTCACTAATATATTTTGATTCAATTCCAAGTTCTTCTAAAGCACAGCACATTCCATTTGATTCCATACCTGCTAATTTTGCTTTTTTAATTTCTATACCATTTGGTAATTTAGCTCCTATTTTAGCAACAGGTACTTTAATACCTTGTCTCATATTTGGAGCACCACATAAAATTTGTACAACTTCATCTCCTAGATCAACTTTACAAATATGTAATTTTTTACTATCAGGATGCATTTCACATTCTAATACGTGACCTACTACAATATTTGTAGCTGTACTGATTTTTTCTACACTTTCATATTCATTACCAGCAAAAACCATTTTGTCAGCAACTTCATGAAAATCTAAATCATCTACTTTAACATAATCATTTAAAAAACTTTTACTAACACGCATTTTACTTACCTCCTTCCACACGATTAAAATCATTTAAAAATCTAAGATCATTTGTATAGAAATTACGAATATCTGTAATTCCATATTTTAACATTGCAATTCTTTCTGGTCCAATTCCAAATGCAAAACCAGTATATTTATCAGGATCATAACCATTTGCTTTTAATACATTTGGATGTACCATACCACTTCCTAAAATTTCAATCCATCCTGTTCCTTTACAAAGTGGGCAACCTTTTCCACCACATTTAAAACAAGATACATCTACTTCAATAGATGGCTCTGTAAATGGGAAAAAACTTGGACGAAGACGAATCTCTCTTTCTTCTCCAAACATAGTCTTTGCTAATATTTCTAAAGTTCCTTTTAAATCTGCTAAAGAAATATTTTCATCAACAACTAATCCTTCAATTTGATGGAATTGATGAGAATGTGTTGCATCATCATTATCTCTTCTATATGTTTTACCTGGACAAATGACACGAATTGGTTTCTTTTCTTCATTTGCTTCCATAGTTCTTGCTTGTACTGGAGATGTTTGAGTACGAAGTAATACTTCATCAGTAATATAAAAACTATCCTGACTATCTCTTGCTGGATGACCTTTTGGTAAATTTAAACGTTCAAAATTATATAAATCTAATTCTACTTCTGGCCCTTCTACAACATCATATCCCATTGAAACAAATAATTCTTCTACTTCATCAATAATTTTTGTAATAGGATGTACTCCACCTACTTTTAACTCAGTACTTGGAAGTGTAATGTCAATTGATTCTTTTTCTAAACGTTCTTCTAATTCTTTTTTTTCTAATTCGTGTTTTCTTTCCTCTATCCAATGATTTACTTCTGTCTTTAACTCATTTAACGAACGACCAAACTCTTTCTTTTCTTCGATAGTTAAACTGCCCATCATACTACTTAATCCTTGAATAGGTCCTTTTTTACCCAAATATTCAACACGAAGATCATTTAATTCTTTTGTACTTGATACAATCTGACATTTCTTTTGAATTTCTTCTTTTAATCCATTTATTTTCTCAATCATATTATTCCTCCTATCTTAGCAAAGAAAAAAGTCACATCCTAATAAGGACGTGACTTGACGTGGTACCACCTTAATTCATAGTATAAACTATCTTTATGACTATAACGCGTCACCGTTATATATTTTCTTATATAAAGCTCCAAAGACGAATTCATAACGCTTTTTTATCTACCTTTCACCAACCGTAGACTCTCTTTTAAAAAAGGTGAGTTATTACTACTTCTTTTTCCTTGCTTTTGAGATAACTAATTTGATTATACCATATTTTTGTTGAAATACAAGAAATTTCAATAAAAAAGTATTCTTATGAATACTTATTCTTGAAATGTATATTTATAATTTTCTTCTGTGTTTGTCACTTTCACAGTACTCGTATTTTTAAATGTTTCACCTGTTTTAGGATTTTCTATTTCCTTATCAATATAATTATTTGTTTTTAAAGTTCCAACTGTCACAGTAGAACTAGAACCACTATTTGGCAATAATTCAGCATGATCTGCATAATAATTTTTTGCACCATTAATAATTGTTTCTACCTGATTTTCATATGCACTTTGTTTAGAACGATTAATAGAACCAAAAACATTTGGTACTACAATGACTGTTAAAATAGCTAATATAGTAAGTGTTGCTAATAACTCTATTAATGTAAATCCTTTATGATTCATAATATCACCTAGTTTACTTGTGGGGTACAACTGTCATATAACTGACTATCATAATTTAATCCCCCATGATTATTCACCGTATATTTTACATATTTTCCTAAATCAATTTCTTTTCCAGTACTAGCATCTGTCACAGGCGATTCTAATTTTCCATCTGCTACTAATTCACGTAGAGTAACACAAAAAACATTTCCTGGTGTACGAATATAATCATTTTGTCTTTCATCCAAATAAAGTGATCCAGCACTATATATTAATTTTAAGGTTGATTCATTAATTGTTTTTTTAGAACTATTTAATTGATTTAAAATAGGAGGCAATGAAATTAAAGCAATAATTCCTAATATTACAATAACTCCTAAAAGTTCTACTAGTGTAAACCCTTGTTTTTTCATTTTATCACGCTCTATTCTTTAACTTTATTATAACGATTTTAAATTTTTTTGTAAAGAAAAGAATTACTTCTTTACATATTATAATACTCAAGTAATTCTTCAATCTTCATATTTCTTAATTGGTTTTGATGAATAGTATTTACTACACTATAATCAAATGTATAATAAACGTCACCTAAAATAAATTCAACACGATCAATATTTGAAAATAAATTTAATAATATTGCACTATCTTTTTCAAATACACTATTTTCAGGTGTTTTAATTCCATCTTCATAAATAATTGTAATTGTTCTAGGACTATTTGTAGTATCTGCTTTTACATCTTTATATGAATTCGCACTTTCTAATAAATTCATTAATTCTTTTAATTTATTTACATCAGATAAATCCATAGAACGATATGACTCTATTTTTTCTACATCTTGTGTTTCAATTTTATTTGGTTGTACTTTTACAGTATTATTTGGTATGAAAAACAAATATGGTGCTGTAAAAATTGTTAATGCTAATGCGATACGAAATTCTTTCCCATTAGAAAGTCTAATTGCTTTCATTGTAATAATTTTATTTAAATTGTATATCAATACAGACGATATCATAAAAGCAATCAAAGTATACAAAAATGTATAAAAATTTGTAAATGGATTCGTTACTAATGGTTCTGCCAATTTAGTATTAATCCAGTCAAAACGAGATAAAAATTGTGTCACTAACAAAATTAACGTTCCTACTATATATGATAAAAAAGTAACCACACAGGCAGGTAATATAATTTTTCGATATGTTTCTTTTACCTTAATAACATGTAATTTTTTTAAAGAAATCAAAACAATCACACTAATAACAACAAATAAAATGATTAAAAAAATAAATAATCCAGGTGCCACTAAATAAGCAACCCATGAAGGATAATTCATAACATCCACCCCTATTCTTAAATCTATTATAACATATTTTTTTATTCTTTCAAAAAAAATTCTTCCCAAACGGGAAGAATTTCTTACATCATATCTTCTAACTTATCATTTGCTGTTTTTAATGATTTATTGACAACCTTTTCTACTTTATTCATCATAGGTTTGTTATATTTTTGATATGCAGCATACGCACCTGCTCCTGCTGCCATACCTGTTACTAACATAGCAAAACTCATTTTTTTCATAAAATCACCCTCTTAGCTAAAAAATATGAACGTATGTAATTATTTACATACATTATTAATATTTCCTATTTTTCATAATTTAAACGTTCTTTTAAAGTAGTTTTTCTAATTTGTTCTTGATTATTTTCAATACTTTTTAAAAATGCTTCTGGTTCACCTAATAAAATTAATTTCTTTTTAGCTCTAGTAATTCCTGTATAAACTAATTTTCTATAAAGCATTCTATGGTATGACATACTAATTGGTATAATCACTACAGGAAATTCACTTCCTTGCGATTTATGAATAGTAATTACAAATCCATGTTTAAAACTATTAAAATCTTTTGGTAAATATTTTACTAAATATCCATCATAATCAACATATATTTCTTTTTTCTTAGAAGGTGTTTCATTTTCATATAAAATTCTTTCAATTGTTCCAATGTCACCATTAAATACATTTTCATCAGGCATATTAACCAGTTGCAATACTTTATCTTTTTCTCTAAAAATCACATCACCATAAGTCATCTCTCGTTTATCTTTATGAGGTGGATTAAAAACTTCTTGCAACTCTTTATTTAAATTATCTATCCCATTCATACCACGATACATAGGAGCCATAATTTGAACTTGTTTTTCTGTATATCCTTTATTAAGAATCTGTTGACAAATATTTTTTAAATTTTTTCTTAATGATTGACTTGAACAATTTAAAAAAACAAAATCACTTTTTTCCTTTAGATAATTATCGCTTAATTGATTATTTTTTATTTCTTGAGCTAATGTTGTAATATATGAATTTTCATCTTGACGATATAATAAATCTAATTCTATTGTAGGGATAATTTTACTTTCTATAAAATCTTTTAAAATTTGACCAGGTCCAACACTAGGAAGTTGATTATAATCTCCAACAAAAATAATTTGGATATTACTATCTAATCCTTCTAATAAACTATGAAGTAATGATAAATCAATCATACTTACTTCATCGACAATAATCAGCTTCCCATGATCTTTATGAAAAGCATTTACTCCAAATTCGTTTGTTTCTTTATTCCATTTTAAGAAACGATGAATTGTACTAGCAGGTAATAATGTTGCTTCGCTCATCCTTTTGCTTGCTCTTCCCGTTGGTGCTAAAAGACGAATTTCTTCTACTAAGCTTTCTCTTTTTAATTCATTTAATTCTTGATACAATTCAATAATTGCTTTAATAATTGTAGTTTTACCAGTTCCTGGACCTCCTGTAATAATAAAACAATGATTGGTTAAAGCTTTCAAAATTGCGTCTTTTTGTTTTTTATTATAAGTAACACCACAATGACTTTCATAATTTCCAACAACTTTTTCTAAATTTTTATATTTAATTTTAGGAAGACGACATAAATGACCAATTTTATCAGCTACTTCAACTTCCGCTCTATAAATTTCACTATCGTAATATTTATCATTTTCTTGATATATTTTTTCTTCATCAATTAACTCATTCAACAATGGTAAAAATTGTGTTTGTTCTATTTCATTTTTTAAGTAAGAACAAACAGCTTGGTATAATTCTTCTTTTGCAAAATAAGTATCACCATTTTGAAATGTTAATGTACGTATTATATATAAAATACAAGCTTTTATTCTTCTTTCATCCAATAAATCAATACCCTGTTTTCTAGCAATTTGATCTAATTTCAAAAATGAAATATCGTCTACTTCATCCATGATTTCATATATATTATGTTCTAAATGCTCAATCGTATACGCTTTATAAACATTATAAATATTTAAAGCATCTTTCATTGAAAATCCCAATTCCGTTAAATAAACAATCGTTTTATGACTTTCTTCATATTTTACTAAAATATCATAAATTTTTTTTGCTTTTTTAGACGATAACTTAGGAACTAGTGATAAACAACTAGCATCTTCTAAAATTTTATCCAATGCTTTTTCTCCCAATACATCTACTATCAACGTTGCTTGTTTTTCCCCAATTCCTGG
>ULXU01045416.1_pt1 | contig 12790 bp, 10 predicted proteins | sample 1961521 | NCBI WGS metagenome assembly ULXU01 (sample SAMEA4835845, study PRJEB28245) | human gut metagenome | biome: gut microbiome; material: fecal sample | place: Denmark | collected 2008
TTCTTATTTATATTCTGCAAAAATACAGATTGTTTTCGTTGTAGCAAAAATTTTCGTTAGCTTGTTTCTCGTCGTGAATCAATTGTCTTTTACGACTTTTTGTTTTATTTCCGAATTGCATTATCTTTGCCCCAAGATAAACACTAATCAATATAATATGAAAAAATCAATATCTTTCGCTTTAATGATGGCTGCCGTTCTCGGCGCACAGGCACAGAATGGAGGCATTACTCCGGATATGCTCGCAGCAATGCGTGCTGATTTCAAACATACACCTGCCGATAAGGCTATCTTCAACGCTATGGCTGGAACCAGCATCGCTGTATTGGCACGTAGCCAGGAAAGCAAGGCTAACTTCGACGGTAACTTCTCTGACATGGTTGTTTCTCACGGCATCACCAACCAGAAAAGCTCAGGACGTTGCTGGCTCTTTACCGGACTGAACGTTTTGCGTGCTCAGATGATGGCTAAGCACGGACTCAATCACATGGAGTTCTCGCAGGTTTACTGCTTCTTCTATGACCAGCTTGAAAAATCTAACCTCTTCTTGCAGGGTGTTATCGACACTCGCCGCAAGCCGATGGACGACAAGATGGTAGAATGGTTGTTCCGTAACCCGCTTAACGACGGTGGACAGTTTACTGGTATCTCAGATATTATCGGTAAATACGGTGTAGTTCCTTCATCGGTTATGCCCGAAACATACAGCAGCGAAAACACCGCTCAGATCTCTAGTTTGATTACTTTGAAACTGCGCGAATTCGGATTGCAGCTCCGCGAAGAAGGTCAGCAGAAGAAGGTTACAGATCAGCAGCTCGTAGCTCGTAAGGCTGAAATGATGAAGACTATCTACCGCATGTTGGCTTTGGCTTACGGAGAACCGGTGCAGAAGTTTACTTATACTATCAAGGGAGAGACTAAGGAATATACTCCGCAGTCGTTCTTCCAGGAATACTTGGGCAACGACCTTACAGGAAACTACGTAATGTTGATGAACGACCCTACACGCGAGTATTATAAATGCTATGACATCGATTTCGACCGCCACGCTTACGACGGACGTAATTGGACTTACGTGAACCTTCCGGTAGAAGACATCAAGGAAATGGCTATCAAGTCTATCAAAGACAGCACTATGATGTACTTCTCTTGCGACGTTGCCAAGTTCCTCGACCGTAAGGCTGGTACTCTTGATATTCGTAACTTCGATTACGCTTCGTTGATGGGAACTACCTTCGGCATGGATAAGAAGCAGCGTGTGCAGACATTTGCCAGCGGTTCAAGCCACGCCATGACATTGATGGCTGTAGACCTCGACAAGGACGGTAAGCCTAAGAAATGGATGGTAGAAAACAGTTGGGGCGCAGATGCTGGCTACAAGGGTCACCTCATCATGACCGACGAATGGTTCAACGAATACATGTTCCGTTTGGTAGTAGAGAAGAAGTACGTGCCCGCTAAGGTGCTCGATATCCTGAAGCAGCAGCCTATCCACTTGCCAGCTTGGGACCCGATGTTCGCTTCTGAAGAATAATATATTTGAATATCGAAAAATAATTAAAGGCTGTCTCGATTGTGAATCGGGGCAGCCTTTATATTTAGTATTTAGTTCGTGTTTATTCCGTAACCTTAACACTGAAATCGGTAATGCGGCTTTCGAATCGTCCTGCCTTTTGCAGCGGGAATACCAATGTGCGGTGGTAGTACATCACTGCCGGCGACGCATATACCGTAGGCTCGTACTTGTAGTTGCCTACCTGATAGTGCGCACGGTCCTTCTTGTTTATGCCGTACAGCGTAATTTTTCCTAACTCTTCGCGCAACTTGCCGTTTACTAGCAAACGGGTGCACATGTTGTTGCCCTCTATCGTGATAACCGCTTTCTTGCCCTTCTCTATACGATAGTTGAATTTGTTGAGATAACCCTCGTGCTCAAATCCCAACTTGCCGTCTTGCGGGTCCGACAGATAGAAAACAGCGTTGTCAGAACGCAACAGCTCAGTGCCATTCTGTTCTTCCTTACCCTCTACCGTGAAAGTGATGGAGTAATTATAGCCAATTTCCTTTATGCCCAACTCTTCTTCCGGAGCAAGAACAGCCTTCTCTATCACCGTGGTGCCAGGCTTTCCGTGGCGAGCCAGTTCGTTTACGCCAGGAGCTTCGCTAAGCTGAAGACGAAGGCGGTCGAACTCCTTGTACGGAACACTTGTGTTCTTTCCGCTCCAGCACTTGGTAGATAAAGTCTGCATGGCAGGGAACAGGCGATGATGAATATCCTTCACCGTGATGCCATTGCCCGGATGGTCGTTCCATACGGCAAACATGCCGCCGAGAATAGACGGGTCGTTCTCCTCAAATTGTAAATCGCCTATCAACGCCGGAGTGTACTTGTTGTACAGCATTTCGCAGTTCAGATAATCATAATAATATCCCGCACCCGGAACAATGTACACTAGTCCGTCGGGGATGCTTACCAACTGATACCCCTGCTTCTTCATCTCCTTAGGCTGAGCGTAACCATTGTACCAGCAGTCCATCACTACGTTTTCTGATTTCACCGGTGTTTCGCCCTGAGCGTGAGTCAGCGCACCCCACACCACAGCCTGCTTCCCGAAACTTTCTACGTAGCGTATGTAGTGATCTGTAAACGCGCGGAACTTCTCTACCACTTCTTTCTCGGCGTTAGAATACTCATCCGTACCTATATGAACCCTCTTTCCGCGGAACACCGGATTCTTTCCATCCAAATACTCCTTAAACAATCCGTCCATAAAGGTGTAAGTTTCCGGGTTGAACAAGTCCAGATGGTCCATGCCATATTTCTTGCTTCCCAGTTCCGGCTTGTATTGAGTGAAAGCCAGCGAGTGCGCCGGAGCGTCTATCTCAGGAATGATTTCCACGTAATTCTTTTCTGCCAACTCCTGCAGGTCGATGAACTCCTTCTTAGAGTACGATCCATCCTTTGCCGTAAGACCCGGATACGTGTCGCATTCCAGGCGGAAAGCCGCTTGCGTCTTGTTCCAATCATTGTCGAAGTACTTCACGAAACCGTTATCGTTAAGATGAATCTGCAGCGTGTTCATCTTGTAATAAGCCATCATCTTGGTAAGATTGCGCAGATAATCCATGGGGATAAACTTACGTCCGCAGTCCATCATGAACCCTCTAAGCTGATACTCGGGCACATCGACTATCGTTCCTTTCGGCAAAGCGCGGTCGGCACTCTGCTCCGACATCTGCAGCAGCGTACGTGTAGCCCAGAAAACACCCTGAGCCGTAGGAGCCTCAATGTTCACCGTGCGTCCGATGCTAATTTTATATCCTTCTTTTCCCAGCGAATTATCCTTGATAGAGCCTATCACTATGTCGCCCGGCTGAGGCTTCCGGTTTGTTACTGTCAGTGCCTTGCCGAACATCTCCTGATAATCGCTCTGTAGCGCCTGCGCTATCTTCTGCAGCGATTTGTTCTTTACTATTATATAGCCCGATAGTGGGGTAGAGCCTTCCGCTCCTTGCCAACTTTTCAGTTCGGGGATGACAAACGGCTTCGGGTTCGATTCGGCATATATGAAGCCAGCCGACAGCGTGAAGCAAACCGCCGCCATCAGCAGCTTTTTGCCCCAGATAAAGTTCTTTCTCATATCGATATTATTAGATTTCTTTTGTACGCTCAAAGGTAGTTTTTTTGCGGGAAAGGTACTAATTTTGCCCCGTCAATTTAAAGCGAATAATGTTATGTCGAAAGAAAAAATAGCCAAGACAAATGCGGCACGTCTGCTCGATAAGGACAAGATTAAATACGAGCTGGTGCCTTACGAGGTAGACGAAAACGATTTGAGCTGTGTGCATGTAGCCGCCACATTAGGCGAAGATATAGAGCAAGTATTCAAGACCCTTGTACTTCACGGCGACAAGTCGGGATACTTTGTCTGCGTAATACCGGGCGAGCACGAGATAGATTTAAAGATGGCTGCCAAGGTATCGGGCAACAAGAAATGCGATTTGATTCCGATGAAAGAGTTACTGCCTCTTACCGGATATATTCGTGGCGGATGTTCGCCCATAGGCATGAAGAAGCATTTCCCCACCTACATACACCACACGTGCAACGATTTTCCGTATATCTACGTCAGTGCCGGAGTGCGAGGCCTTCAGGTAAAGCTTGCTCCCGCCGATTTGATTAAGGTTAGTCAAGCCGAGGTTTGCAGTTTGTTCTAAAAGCGAGCTCTATAGCGTGAACTTATATCCTACCGTAATATACACAGCATGATTGCGTGCCGTAGGTGAGTAGGTATTGTTGCCCCAAAAATCGTACGACTTTAGGTTTACAGCCTTTCTTGCTTCGAAGCAATAAGAAGCATCGAGAGTGATGTGTCGCCACTCATAGCTCAGGCCAAATGGAATGCCGGCTATGATGTTGCGGAAGTTGCTTTTCACATTTTCCGACTTCTTTTCCTCGTGCGATTCCCATAGATGCATTGATGAAGTGCCGTTGCCGAGGTTCATGGTGCGTATGCTGTGTATGGTAGTCTTGTCCTTTGCCGAGACGAGTATGCCAGCCTGCACACCGATATGGGCGGCCAATCCTTTCACGCCCGAGAAGTAAGCCTTTACTTGCAGAGGCACGGATACGTAAGTCACGTCAAGCTTTGCATTGGCAGATGCGCATTTCTCTTTCTGTTCCTTGAATCTGGTGCCAATAAGACTGAAGTCGGCTCCCGTAGTCAGCGAGTAATACCGTGACAAAGGAATCTCTACGCTTGCTCCAAACGTATATCCTGCTTTCCACTCCTTTGATGCCGTTAGTGCAGAGCCGTCCATCTTGGATATGGTTACGCCAGCATGTGGAATGATTGACACGCGGCGACCTTCGTTCTGAGCCGATGCCAACATAGGCAGCAGCGACATGGTAACGGCTAATATGATATTTTTAATTGCGTTCATTTTCTTCTGTAAGTATAAATTTCAGTTGTATTACCTTGCTTGCGGGTGAGCTTCATGCTGTCTTCAGTCTTGTCGCTGACGGTCCATGTTTCTGTATAACCGTATCCGGGTGTGATGAGGGCGTCGAAGTCTCCGATTCTAGTTATGTCGTCACCGTCCATTGTGAACCATTTGTTAGAGGCAATACCTCCATATCTGTTCCATCTGTACGTTTTATGGTTTTCCATGAAAGCGAGAGTATGGTAAAACTGCATGTTCCAGCTGTCGCCATTCAGAATGTCAATATCCGTAATGATGTATCCATCGGCAATGTCTGTGTAGTGTATGGCTTCCCACTTACCCAAGATGTATTCGGGCACAGGCGTCTTCATTATCTCGTCGGCTCGCATCATCTCTTCGGGCACGTCTTTCTTCACAAAGTGTTCCACGCTATTATTGTTGTCGCCATCGGCAATGGCAAGCAAAGAGTTATTCCCCACAGCGTACACGCTCCAATTGACTCCCGATGAGAGAATGACGCAGTTGTTATCGTTCAGTTCCACCTTTGCCGAATGATACTGTACGTAATGATGTGCCAATATCTGTGATATGTCGGAGATATTGCCTTCTTCGTCTATATAGAATCCGCAGCCATTCTCGTTGTCCTGTTCCCAATAGCCAGTGAAGTCGGTCATGTTGAATCCCGACATCTTCATGCCCTCAAGTTCTCTTATCATCTTGTCGCCATCGTCAGGCAGCGATGTGAGTCTGTAGAAAGGCACCACAGATATTTTGCCGTTATAGGCGAGATACATCTTTTGGTCATCGTTTCCTGCCACGGTCACGTTGTAGTAGTTGCCGTTGCCTTTAGGGAGTTGCATCTCATAGTGGTTGCCATTCACGCTCCACGTGCCTGTCTTGAATCCCAATTTATAAGGATTGTCTGTAACAACGCTGGTATACATCCATTCGGTCACGGTCTTGTCGTCGTGCACCACGATGCCCTGAATGGCACCGTAGCCATTGATGTCATCGTCGGCTATCTGCCAATATCCAACAATGGATGCATTGATGTCGGGTGATACGTTGGGTGCTTTGTTTACCTGGTCGTCGCTGCATGACGTATGCATAACGACAGCTAGCAAGCATAATGTAATGATTGCGAAACGAGTGTGTTCTTCTTCTATACGCTTCAGTAGTCTCTGACAATTAGCCTGAACTTCCGCCGCAAATTGACGAACTACATTTCTGGTTAAAACAAGTATAGATGCTATAGGTAGTGTCATTTCTTTATTTGTTTGACTTCGTTGTCTTGTGTTTTGTTATACAAAAGTAACAAGAATAATTCTGAAAATCAAATGTTTGCAGTGCTTTTTTCTGTTGCTTGGATAGTATGCTAAAAACATGGTGCACCACATCCTAGACCTTTTCTATTCTGTAGTTATAGAGTTTGCTCTTTGGAACATACTCTGAAAATCTCGTTAATGAATTTTGTAATGTTCTACGCCGTGGTCTTGTTCTCAAGTATTCGGACTTTGGAATGGTGACATTGTTTTATATGGGTAAGACTTCTTGCAATGTCTCTATGTTATTCCTATGTCCCTTTTGCAATGAATCTCTTGATTTCTTCTTCGCTGGGTAGTTGAACCATATATTTCTGCACAAAAATATTTGGGTCTAATCCGGCTGTGGCATACTTGACTAACGTGTCCCCTTTTTCAGTGCACAGCAAAATACCGATAGGCGGATTATCATCCGGCTGCATCACTTCTGCTTTAAAGTAGTTGAGATACATATTTAGTTGTGAAGCGTATTCATGGTGGAACTTATCTATCTTTAATTCCACAATAACATGACATTTCAAAATGCGATGATAGAATACGAGGTCGGCAAAATAGTAATCCTCATCAATCAAGATGCGCTTTTGCCGGGCTTCAAAGCAGAAACCATGTCCCATTTCCAACAGAAAATGTTGCAGATTGTCAAGAATGGATTGTTCTAAGTCGTTTTCCGTCACTAATGCACGCTCGTTTAGTCCTAAGAACTCTAAGGTAACAGGAGTGTTGATAACATCTTTAGGTTGCAATAGGGTTGCTTGTTGCTGGACTAAAGCGGATAAGGCTTCTTTGTTTTTGGATAGTCCGCTACGTTCGTAATATAAGGATGCTATTTGCCGTTCTAATTCTCTTGCAGACCAACAGCCTCTAATAGATTCCATTTCATAAAAAGCTCGTTTGACTGGGTTCTCGATTTTGGATATAGACTTTAAGTGTGAATATGGTAATCTATTAAATAATCTTTCAGCATGTATATTCCATCTGTTTGGCTGATTATCTGCGGATTGTAATTCGGCGTACGCCGTGTGCCGAATTGATTCTGTGAATTCGGCAGGCAGTGTGTGCCGAATTTCATTTCCTGACATTATATAGTTTAATATCTGTTCTTTCAGTTGTGGATAGGCAAGGTATAATCGCCTAAATTCACGAAATCTACGTTCATTTAGCCCTTTTGTTTTCAACCGTTGTTCCAATTTTTTCAACATTTGTTCACCGTAGGCGGCGCGGTCTTCTCCGTTCTGTTCGAACTCCACGATATAGCACCCAATAAGCCAGTTACGGGAAGTAAGTGCAAGGTTTACAGAGTGTGCGGCTTGTGCCTGCAACGTGTTTTGTATCGTGCTGATATGTTTTACTAATGCTTCAAAGTTCATAGTTGCAAAGATAACAAGAATAATTCTGAAAATCAAATGTTTGCAGTGTCTTTTCTGTTGCTTAGATAGTATGCACTAAAATCTTAATGAGGATTTACGGTGGTAATCTTATTAAACAGAAATTATGCCTTATAGACCCTGAAAAAACATTGCTATGCTTCAATTAGACCATCGCAATGCTTCACTTGTCCATTCGCATATTGCAGTGCTGCAATTCGCATTCTTTCTTTTCGTGCATCTCAATGTGTTTTTCATTCCACTCAGAAGATGCTGATTTGTACGAAAGAAAGTCAAAAGTTGTTCACGGTTGAAATATTCCTTCCCAAAAGGAGTGGGTTCCATTGATTTTATCTGTATCTTAGCCATGTATGTTGAAGAAGCAAGTCTTCGGCTATGACTGAATTCTAAGCAATTATAATACATTATGAAAGAGATATTAGATTTCCTTCGCGATTTGGAGAAAAACAACAATCGCGAATGGTTTAATGCTAACAAAGAGCGATACCAACAGGTATTAGAGAAATGGTACGCATTCTGCGAAAGCCTTATTGCTGAAATAGGACGCTTTGATGAAGATATTGCCCCGCTGACAATTAAAGACTGTACTTACCGCATTTATCGCGACACAAGATTCAGTAATGACAAGAGTCCATACAAAACTCATTTCGGGGTGTTCTTGGCAAAAGGTGGTAAGAAGTCGATGCATGCCGGATATTATTTCCATATAGGAACTGGCGATGGTTTAGAATACCCTCATGCACACATGCTTGCTGCGGGTAATTATTGTTACGACAGTAGGGCTGTTAAGATATTGCGTGAAGATATTTTTGATGAATGGGAGTCGTTCAGTACAGACGTATTGGGAAAAGCCAACAGCATGTTTACTCCGGATATGAGTGAAGCATTGAAACGTGTGCCAAAAGGATATGACCCCAATGCACCGTATGCAGACTGGATGCGAATGAAGAGTTTTTGTTTGACTGCCACTGCGAGCGACAACTTTTTATTAGAAGACAATCTTGCTAAACGGTTAGCGCAACTGTTTAAGACAACCAAGCCTTTTATCGATTATATAAACCGTGCCGTTGATTTCGTAGAGGAAGATATATAACAATAAAAAATCTCTCACCAGCTTGAATTTTTTGAAAAAATTGCAGAATTTGCAATTGTCTTAGAATTAAACGGTTATTCGGGTTGCATGGAAATTGGGTAACGAGATAGCAACCGTTCGTATTTCTGAGTTCTTCATTGTTATGCTTCAATGTGATAACTCTTGATGGAACGAAGGTATAAAAGAAATGCAGACGAAAAGATAATGATGATAATTTTCTTTCGTCTGCGTTCATTTTTAGTGCATCGACAGTACAAATTGAAATTTTTATCGGTTCAGCAGTATGAACAATGAGTAAAATTCGCTACTTTTGCCAAATAATGTCAAGACAAAAATAAGTAATATGCTGTTTACGGAAAAAATAAAAGAGCTACGCATTCAAAATCAGATGCCACAAAGACAGATTGCGGCTGCTCTTGATATAGACACTGCAACATATTGTAAGATAGAAAAAGGTGAACGCAGAGCCAAGAAAGAACAAGTCACAATATTGTCGGAGATGTTTCATGTAGAAATGACAGACCTCCTTACATTATGGCTTGCCGACAAGGTAACTGATATGGTATCTGATGAACATATTGTTGCATCGGAAGCTCTGTCAATGGCTGCCGAAAATTTAAGAAGAATAGGTTAATATGGCAAAAGTAAAATTATACTCAGAGTTGGAAGTCCCCGAAATGCTATTAGCAGATCGGCGTTCTGCATATGGATTGAGGACTTATGTCAGCCTATTCAGTAGTGCAGGAGTTGGTTGCTATGGCTTCAAGGAAGAGGGTTTCTATTGTGTCGCTACGGTTGAGTTGTTGGAACGCAGGTTGAAGATTCAGAAATTCAATCAGAAATGCGTTTATAACAGCGGATATATTTGTGGCGATATGACTACGCAAGAAACGAAAGATAAAGTTTTTGCGGAGTTAGCAATGTGGGAAAGAAGTTTTAATCTAACAGATTTGGATGTGTTGATTGCAACGCCTCCTTGTCAAGGTATGTCTGTTGCTAACCACAAGAAGAAAGATGAGTTAAAACGCAACTCGTTAGTTGTTGAGTCTATAAAAATGACACAACAGATTAAACCCAAGTTCTTTATTTTTGAGAATGTTAGAGCTTTCCTTACATCTGTATGTACAGATGTTGACGGTCAAGACAAGTCAATTAAAGATGCTATTGAGGCTAACTTGTCGGGAGCATACAATATCCTCTATCAAGTCGTAAACTTCAAAGATTATGGTAATCCATCAAGTCGAACAAGAACATTAGTTATTGGTGTTCGTAAAGATTTGAAAGAGGTTACTCCATATGATATTTTCCCTGACAAGCAGTCTGAGAGAACATTGAGACAAATTATTGGTCATTTGCCATCGTTAAAGAAGATGGGAGAGATTTCCGAAGATGATATTTATCATAATTTTAGGAAATATTCGCCTCGTATGGAATCTTGGATTGCAGATATTAAGGAGGGACAATCGGCATTTGACAATACCGATATTACAAAGATACCGCATAGTGTAAAGAATGGTGTTATTGTGTACAACGCCCGTAAGAATGGCGACAAATATACTCGTCAGTATTGGGATAAAGTAGCACCTTGTATTCACACTCGTAACGATATTATGGCAAGTCAGAATACTGTTCATCCTGTTGATAACAGAGTGTTCAGTATTAGGGAGGTAATGCTTATGATGTCTGTTCCTTCATCTTTTAACTGGAGCGACATTCCTTTTGATGAGTTAAACAGAATGTCATTAAAAGAGAAAGAAGCATTCTTGAAAAAAGAGGAAATGAACATACGCCAAAACTTGGGCGAGGCTGTGCCTACTATTATATTCAAACAAATTGCAGCTAAGGTTCGTAAAATATTATGCAAGCCAACTTTGTCTGAACAGGATATAAAGGTATTGATTGACAAAAAGAAATTGGCTACACATTCTTGTTTGGTGGACTATATTAGAGGCAATAGCCATTATGACTTTGCTGAATTGTCTAAAATTGCGGAGTTGGCAAATGCTCAAAGAGAAGACAATGCGGCTTATTATACAAGGCAGGATATATGCTACACCATTGTCAAGAGTTTGCCTGATGCAAAGAACTATACGGAGCTAAATATTTTAGAGCCATCAATTGGTGTGGGTAATTTCTTGCCTGCCCTTATCTTGAAGTATGCTGGCGTGCAGTCTGTTAATATTGACGTGGTAGATATTGATGCAAACAGTTTAGAAATATTGAAAGAGCTGGTTGCAAAGATTGATGCGCCTAACAATATCCACATCAATTACATCAATGCTGATTTCTTGTTGCATAACTTCGACAAGAAGTATGATATTGTTGTCGGAAACCCTCCATACAAGAAGCTAACAAAAGAGAAACAGTTGCTGGCAAAATACAAGATTGGGGCATCCAACAAGGATACTAATAATATCTTCTCATTCTTCATTGAGAAAGCAATGAGAATTGGCAATGTTGTATCATTGATAGTCCCCAAGAGCCTAATAAATGCTCCTGAGTTTGATGCAACACGTACACTTATGAAAGAGAAAAATATCTCTCGCATAATTGACTTCGGAGAAAAAGGATTCAAGGGAGTAAAGATAGAAACCATCTGTTTTATTCTTGACACCCAAAAGAAGCCTCAGAATACATTTGTAGAGTCATATATTACTGATGAGGTTAAATGTCATCAGCAAGCATATCTAACAGACGCTAGATTCCCTTATTGGATAATTTATCGCAATGAGGCTTTTGATGAGGTGGCAGACAAAATGGAGTTTAATGTATTCAAAGCATATAGAGACAGAGTTATCACTAAAGCTATTACAAAGGATAATGGCAAAATTAGGGTGCTAAAATCTCGAAATATTGGCAATAATGAGATTGTCAATATCCCTGATTATGACTGTTACATTGATAGTATTGAGGGATTGGATGTTGCAAAATACCTTAATCAGGCAAATTGTGTATTGCTCCCTAATCTAACATATAATCCTCGTGCGTGCTTCTTGCCAAAAGGATGTATTGCTGACGGCTCTGTTGCAATCCTTACATTGGCAAAAGACGATGATATCGTAACAAATGAGGATTTGGCATTTTACGCTACTGATAGTTTTACGAAATTTTATGCGATTGCCCGTAATTTAGGCACACGCTCACTTAACATTGATAATAACTCTGTTTTCTTTTTTGGAAAACTCAAACAGCAAAGGATATGAGAAATGTAATTAACGAATATCTTAGGCAATTTGATTTGGATGTACGCAAATCGCACGACGCGAGATTTGTGGATCAGAAGTGTACTCCAGACATAGTATGCTTTATGGCAGATTGTGTTATGAATATGGTTGCTACAAAGCCTGTATTTGTGATAAATGATGTATGGGAAACGCAGTATTTCATTCAGAATACAAGAGTTATTTTCAATAAGCCGTGGGCTAATGACAAGAAAGCCTATAACGAATACAATAAGGTGCTTTCTCAACCCTTAAAGCTTCTTGCATATGCTCATATCCTTAATGTTGAAATGGTAGATGGTGCATTGACATTTTCAGTTGCCAATGAAGATTTATTGGACTACATTTCACGCAAGGATAGAAACGCATACAACTTCTTGTACTGCTACTTTATGAAAGTAATGTCGGATAGTGGCTTTATGAAATACTTTGAAGAGTATGCAAAAGAAAGCGTTGCAAATCCTGTGGCTGCGAGGGATGAAATCTACGAGCGATATTACCGCCTAATCAATGGTAATACTCCATCGCACTCTCGTTTGGATATTAGGCGTATGTTCCACAAAGTTTTCAATGTGTATGCAGCCGAACATCATCTACACTGAAGCAATGGTAAGATTACTTACTATTCAGATTTGATGTACAACAAGAAAAACTGGCGGGATATGGATAAAGATAAAACTGTAACTCGTCAAGAGGCTATGACACCTGAAAAGATAGAGAAACAAGAGGCTATCAACACTTACTATGTTCAGAAAGCAATTGCATTGATTAGAAAGATTCATACAGTAACGTGAGTTCGAAATAAAATCAAAAAATAGCAAGTTG
>ULXU01070328.1_pt1 | contig 12671 bp, 8 predicted proteins | sample 1961521 | NCBI WGS metagenome assembly ULXU01 (sample SAMEA4835845, study PRJEB28245) | human gut metagenome | biome: gut microbiome; material: fecal sample | place: Denmark | collected 2008
CAGCTGTCATCCGCAATGAGCCTCGCATAACTCTCAATTTACACAATCACAATCGGTGTCCGATATTCATTCACCATTTCCATCTGGTTTTTCAGTGCAAGATTCCCCAGATAAATCTGATTCCGGAGAATATCAAGATCCAGCATCCGCAGTGATTCCGGGGGAAGCGTCTGTCTGGCATCGGCAAGGCTGGTGACGATAGGAAGGGAACTGTTCTTTTTGATTTCAGTGAGCAATGGTGCCGCATCCTTGCGGAAGCCCAGTACTCTGGCGTAGGAAATATAGTCTTCCGACCTACAGGTCTCGAATTCTTCCTTAGTCATATTCAGTAAAATGTGAAGCAGACACCTGCTGATACGTGTGTAGGTCATGTCCTTGCTCTTGAGCAGATCACAGAAAGAAGTATATCCCGCAAAAGAAGGAAGGCTATTCCGGATACGGTCGGACAGATCCGAAGAAATATCCTGATATCTGTCATAACCTGAGGAGTATTCCGTCAGCAGCTTGTACTGCAACGCGGCTGAAAAATCATCAGCAAATAACGGTTTCCGGTGCGCCAGGGAATCACGTAATAATTCATAGGCACTTTCCGGCATCTGGGCAGCCAGATAGGAGAGATCATGCCCGGCAGCCACCGACTGGCGGATGGCGATGGCGGAGCACTGGTTAGTGCCCAGACGTTTGTCGTGATAATCCGCACCGACTCTGGTGGTAGTGAACGGTGTGATCTTGCTGTTTCTGGACATCAAAGCTTTGAGATATTCAATTCCTAATATATTATTAGGAGAGGAAAGAACGTCCTTATCATCGCTTAAGGAAGGTGCGTATTGCAATAGAGCCCAGGTCCTGGCGATAGGGAAGGACATTCCCTTACGCATATTGCAGCGCAGGGATTCCACATAAGGTTCCGGCTCCGTATAGAAAATCTCAGCGATCCGTGACAGGACTTCAATATTACCGCACTCACTGCCGAAACATAAATTCGTAGTCACACCCAGCTTGTCTAATAAGGCAACGGAGCCTTTCGCAAAAAATTCTGCACTGGAAGCTGCATAGCAGGTGGGAAGCTCCAGTACCAGATCGGCACCGTTTTCCAGAGCCATTTTCGCCCGGGTGAACTTATCCAGGAGAGCAGGGGCACCGCGCTGCATGAAATTACCGCTCATGACGATGATCGTATAATCGGCGCCGGTGGCTTCTTTGGCATGCTGTAACTGATAAGCATGGCCATTATGGAAGGGATTATATTCTGCGACAATACCATTGACCTTCATAACATGGCTCCTTTCGTGAAAAGAAATATACGTTATAACGATTACAAACTCAAGGTAGGAATGTGAAAAAAATAACATACGATGAAAGCGTTTACATGTGCATAGTTATCATCATATTTTGCTCTGAAAAAATATGGGTTGTATCTGAAAATATACAATTTTGCGAACATTATGCACTTGTGTACTCCAGATGTATTTAGTATAATATAAATACATCGGTTTGTTAAGAAAAAACCAAAACTTTACAGAAGTTATTTGGGAGGAAGCGGGTGTCCCCCGCCGGAAAGGAGAATGGATATGTCATACATTGACATGATTAAAGAGAGAGCAAGACTCGACAAAAAGACTATTGTATTACCGGAATCTAATGATAAGAGAACATTACTGGCTGCTGCCCGTATCGTGGAAGAGGGCATCGCAGACATCATTATGATCGGTGATGAAGAGAAGATCATGGATGGTGCAGGCTGGCTGGAAGTTGACCTGTCCAAAGTTAAGGTAGTTAACCCTAAAACAACTCCCAAGTTGGATGACTATGTGAATTTATTATATGAAACCAGAAAAGCAAAGGGAATGACCCCCGAGAAGGCAAGAGAGATCCTGCTGAACGATTACCTGACCTTCGGTATCGTAATGGTTAAGGCTAATGATGCAGACGGTATGGTAGCAGGTGCATGTCACTCTACCGCAGATACTTTAAGACCTGCACTGCAGATTCTGAAGACTGCTCCCGGCGTTAAGCTGGTATCCGCATTCTTCGTTATGGATACCGTATTCAAGGATCAGGGTGAGAACGGAACCTTCCTGTTCGCTGACTGTGGCCTGAACCAGGATCCTACTCCCGAAGAACTGGCTGCTATCGCAGATACTTCTTCCAGAAGTTTTAAGTCCCTGATCGGACCCAAGCCCGTGATCGCTATGCTGAGCCACTCTACCAAGGGAAGTGCAAAGCATGCACTGGTTGATAAAGTAGTAGAAGCCACCCGTATCGCACATGAGGAGTATCCTCATCTGACTCTGGATGGTGAGCTGCAGCTGGATGCGGCTCTGGTTCCCAGCGTTGCCAAATCCAAGGCTCCCGGAAGCCCTGTAAACGGACATGCTAATGTCCTGATCTTCCCGAACCTGGATGCAGGTAACATCGGTTACAAGCTGGTCCAGAGACTGGGCGGTGCAGAAGCTTACGGCCCTATGTTACAGGGTATCGCAAAGCCTGTTAACGATCTGTCCAGAGGATGTTCCTGGCAGGATATCGTCGGTGTCGTAGCATTGACCGCTGTACAGGCACAGTTAGTATAATCACCGGAAACGAACATAAACGTGTGCGGGATATCTGTCCCGCACCGTATTCATGTAATGCCCTTACCGGGTGGCATGAGATCATAGAACATTAGTCTGACAGATTAAAAAAGAAAGGAATTCATCATGAATATTTTAGTTATTAACTGTGGAAGCTCTTCCCTGAAGTTCCAGCTCATTGATTCCGAGACCGAGAAATGCATTGCAAAGGGCCTTTGTGAGAGAATCGGTATCGAAGGAAGCCAGATCACCTATACTCCCAACGGCGGTGAGAAAGAGCAGACTGTAACCCCCATGCCGGATCATACCGAAGCTATCCGTCTGGTACTGGAAGCTCTCACCAATGAAAAGACAGGTGTGGTGAAGAGCCTGGATGAGATCGGTGCCGTAGGACATCGTATCGTACACGGCGGCGAGAAGTTTGCGGCATCTACCATCATTACCGATGAAGTTATGAAAGCCATCGAAGAGTGCAACGACCTGGCACCTTTACATAACCCCGCCAATCTGATCGGTATCAATGCCTGCAAAAAGCTGATGCCTACCACTCCCATGGTAGCTGTATTCGACACTGCGTTCCATCAGACCATGCCTGAGGAAGCATATATGTATGGTCTGCCTTACGAGTATTATGAGAAGTACAAGATCAGACGTTATGGTTTCCACGGAACCAGCCATTCTTATGTATCCAAGAAGGCTGCTGAGGTTCTGGGTAAAAAGTACGAAGATCTGAAGATCATCGTCTGCCACCTGGGCAACGGTGCCAGCGTATCCGCTGTTAAGAACGGCAAGTGTGTAGACACCTCCATGGGTCTGACTCCTCTGGAAGGTCTGATCATGGGAACCCGTTCCGGTGATATCGATCCCGCCATCATGGAGTTCATCGCTCACAAAGAGGGCAAGAACATCGACGAGATCATGACCGTTCTGAACAAGAAGTCCGGTGTATATGGTCTGTCCAACAATCTGTCTTCCGATTTCCGCGATCTGGAAGATGGTTATAACAGAGGCGATGAGCATTGCATCCGTACCATGAATACTTATTGCTACCGTGTTGCAAAATACATCGGCTCTTATGTAGCAGCCATGAACGGTGTAGATGTGATCTGCTTTACCGCAGGTATCGGCGAGAACGCACCTTTAGTCCGTTCCCTGGTATGCGGACATCTGGGCTTCTTGGGAGTATCCATCGACGAGGATGCGAACCACAAGCGAGGCGAAGAGATCGCTATTTCCACTCCCGACAGCAAGACCACAGTTATGGTAATTCCTACGAATGAGGAACTGGCTATTGCCAGAGAGACTGTAAGTTTGGTAAAATAGGTTCGACGGAACCTTAAGAATGAGAACACCCATCAACCGGAGGCTCCGATTGGTGGGTGTTTTGCAGTGCGCAGATTGGGAAGGAGAACTCCCGGTTGGTTTCTGTTAACAAATGAGCAGAGGGAGATGCAAAGAACGTCTGCGGAATGGAGAGTATTATGAAAAAAAATGTGATCGTAGGACAGTCCGGAGGACCCACAGCGGTGATCAATGCCAGCCTGGCAGGTGTCTACAAGACAGCAAAGGATATGGGAGCGGATACCATATATGGTATGCGTTACGGTATTCAGGGCTTGTTGGAGAAAAAGATCGTGGATCTTGGGGAAAAGATCCGCAACGATATGGATGTAGAACTTTTAAAGAGAACACCGGCATCTTTCCTGGGATCCTGCCGCTATAAGCTGCCGGAGATCAGCGAAGACAAGGTCATTTACGAAAAAATATTTGCAATTCTGAAAGAACTGGAGATCATGGCATTTTTCTATATTGGTGGCAATGACTCCATGGATACCATTAAAAAGCTTTCTGATTATGCACAGACCATTGACAGCCCGATCCGTTTCATCGGTGTTCCCAAGACTATCGATAATGACTTGGAGGGTACGGATCATACACCCGGCTACGGCAGTGCAGCAAAATATATTGCTACCGTTACCAAGGAGCTGGTACGTGACGGTCTGATCTATGAGATGCAGAGTGTAACTGTCATTGAGATCATGGGCAGAAATGCCGGATGGCTTACCGGAGCAGCGGTGCTTGCGAAGAGTGAAGACTGTGAAGGTCCGGATCTGATCTATCTGCCGGAGGTTTTCTTTGATGTGGACAATTTCCTGGAGAAGGTGAAAAAACTGGTCAGTGAGAAACAGTCCATTGTCATCGCAGTATCCGAGGGAATTAAAACTGCAGATGGCAGATATGTCTGCGAGTTATCTGCGCCTTCTGACAAGACGGACTCTTTCGGTCATGTACAGTTATCCGGTACGGGCAAATATTTGTCTGACCTGATCATCGAGAAACTTGGTTGTAAATCCAGAGCTATTGAACTGTCGACGTTACAGCGCTGCGCAGGACACCTGACCTCTCGTGTGGATATCACCGAGGCTTATCAGGTGGGCGGAACTGCAGTAAAGGCTGCTTTTGAAGGCAAGACTGGCCAGATGGTGACCTTAAAGAGAGTGTCACAGGATCCCTATATCTGTACTACGGATCTGTATGACGTGCATAAAGTGGCCAATCTGGAGAAAAAGGTACCCCGTTCCTGGATTACAGAAGAGGGCGACTACGTGACGGAAGATATGAGAAATTATATTGAGCCTCTGATCCAGGCGGAGCTGACTCCGATCATGATCACAGGACAGCCCAGACACATCATTATTGACGATCTGTAAAAAAGGAGAGATAAGGTCATGAAAGATACAGCAAAGAAAATCGGGAAGAGCATATTGTTATTGCCGGTGGGGGCATTGCTTGGTACCTTACTTCTTTTGCTGGCATATTGCTTACCGGTAAACGGAGCGAGAGCAGAAGAGTCTCTGCAGATCAAGGTGTATGAGGGGGAATATCCCAGCGCCAATATTCTCCATAATAATGCAGGCCAGAATTTCGGAACCTATAAACCGGAAACTCTGGACGATGCCACGGACTATGAGATACTGCGCAGAGTTTATTATGATTGCGGCAGTGACAAACTGTATCAGGCGATGGATATGCAGGAATATGCCAGATACTGGCATGGCTACGTGGTACTTCTGAGACCGGTATTGAACTGCCTGAATTATTTTGATTTTCGTACGTTAAACTGCCTGGCACAGATGGCATTGATCATGGCGGCGGTATGCATCGTATGGAGAGAGTTTGGCAGGAAAAGATATGTACTGGCCTTGCTTACTTCGTATACTCTGTTAGCCCCCCTGGCCCTGTTTTTCTCACTGCAGTATTTTTGGATTTTTTACATTTCCTATGGGATGATCTGTCTGGTCATCTGTAAAAAAGAATACTTACTGCAGAAACAACGATATTTTTACCTGTTCCAGTGCATTGGAATGCTGACGGTGTATTTTGACCTGTTGACATTTCCGCTTCTTACCTGGGGATTCCCATTGTTATGGTGGATCGTAGCTTGCGGTGACAGATTGTCCGGAAAAGAGAGAATGAAAAAAGCAGTGTTGTCCGGCTTTGCATGGGTGTTCGGATATGCCGGAATGTGGGGCGTAAAATGGCTGATCGCCAGCCCGGTTCTGGGGTACAATGTCGTAGAACAGGCGGTTTCCCAGATCTTTTTGCGGACAGGCGATGTGGACAATCTTGTACAGGATCTGATGGGAACCTACCGTAGAATTGAAGTTTTTTATACAAACTGGCGTCATTACGAATATGGAATATATATGGTGATTCTGGTGTTGTGGATGCTGTGGGCGATTTATCGCAGTGTCAGCTGTGGATTCCGGAAGGAGACAGCCGGCGGTGCCTATCTGCTGATCGCATTGGCGAGTCCGGTATGGTATTTTGCGTTATCTAATCACACGATTATTCATCACTTTTTCACTTACCGTATTTACGGCGTGGGAATTTTGGGACTGCTGCTGTATTTATGCGAGGCATTTCCGGAGAAACAGGTAAAGAGCACGATTTCCGGAAAAAAGAGAATGGGGATTGTAGCAGGCTGGATTATATGTTTCCTGATCGGCTGGTGTGTATCATCCTTGGAAACCGAGAATGTGACATCCGTCTACGGAACGGAATATGATGAGATTCCTGCACAGGAAGGAGATGTGCTCACCTGTGAGTTCTATCATACGGCACCTCTGACGATAAGGAATATAGGTTTTTGCGTCCTGCCGGAAAACGAGCAGGTGACCGGTCAGATAGAGGTCAGTGTTGTGTGTGACGGAGAGGTACTGAATACTGTACAGAGAGACCTGGACGGGGAAACCTACTATGTGATGGGAGTGGACTGGAAGCTTGAAAGCCAGAAAGAATATGTAATGCAGGTTCGTCTGATTAATCTCACGGGAAATACAAGCTTTCTGGTGACCCAGGAAGGAAATCTGCCGTTAAAAGAGTTTCAAAACGTGAAAATAAACGGAGAAGAAATCCAGAACAGGCAGCCCTTAGGGGGAGTTATCTACCATACGATGGTGGAATCCAAAACGAGACGAGGATATGCGGCACTGATGTGTAGCGTCTTTCTGATGGCTTTGTTCTGGGAATTGCTTCTGAAAGCAAAAAATAGAATATGTAAAGAAATTGTGTGAAAAAGATTAAAATCACTACTTGACGTTAGCACACTAAAGCGGTAATATAAATAAAAATTTAATACAGCGGTAAGAAACCAATGATGTGGAGATAAAAACAGTTCGTGCACTTACAGAGAGACCGGAGGCTGAGAAAGGTTGGAACGCAGGTTGTTAAATGGACCACGGAGGGCGCAGTCAAAGAGGACATAGAGAGAATATGAGACCTTAAGTATTCTGCGACGTGAGGACATACGTCAGTTGTCGGGGATATGTTAGTATCCTGTAAGAGCACAAGAAATTGTGAAGCAAGGTGGCACCGCGGGAAATGTATATGACCCGTCCTTGACAGAAGAAGATTCTGTCATGGACGGTTTTTTGTACCCTTTTCAGAGCCTATGGCGAGATAGTCCCAATGAGCAAAAAGTAAGTTCCGAAGGAACGTTTTGCGAATGGGGCTCTGAAAGATTACAACAGTTTGATTAAGGAGGAGTACCGGAATGAAGATCACACCCACACTGGAAGAATGTAAAAACATCGCAGCGGAGGGGGATTATGGCGTGATTCCCATAAGCACAGAGCTGTATGCGGATATGACCACCCCTATCGAAGTGCTGCGCATCTTAAAAAAGGTCAGCGGTCATGTTTATCTGCTGGAAAGTGCGGAGGCGGATAAACGATGGGGACGATATTCCTTTTTAGGCTATGATCCATTGCTCGAGATCACCTGCTATAACGGTAAGACCACAATAAAATCGGAACTGACCAGCCGGACGGATTCCGGAGATGTCAGAGGGATCATCCGGAACGTCATGGAAGAAAATAAAAGTCCCAAGCTTCCGGGGCTGCCTTCCTTTACCGGAGGCCTGGTAGGATATTTTTCCTATGACTATATCAAATACAGCGAACCGACCCTGCGGCTGGATGCGAAGGACGAGGAAGGCTTCCAGGATGTGAACCTGATGCTGTTCCACAAGGTCATTGCTTTTGACAATTACAGACAGAAGCTGATCCTGATCCTGAATATCAAGACCGATGATCTGGAGATCAATTATCATAGAGCAGAGCGGGAACTGAACAACATGAAGGAGCTTTTACTGAATGGAGAAAAGGCAGAGCATATTCCCTGTAAGCTCCGGACGGATTTTCAACCGCTGTTCAATGAAACAGCCTATTGCAACATGGTGGAGAAAGCCAAACATTACATCAGAGAGGGAGATATCTTCCAGGTGGTATTATCCAATCGCCTGGAGGCAGAGATGGAAGGAAGCCTCTTAGATGCTTACCGGGTACTCCGCACCACGAACCCTTCTCCTTATATGTTCTATTTCTCCGGAAGTGATGGTGAGATCGTAGGAGCCAGCCCGGAGACATTAGTAAAGTTAGAGGACGGTGTGTTACATACCTTCCCCTTAGCCGGAACGAGACCAAGAGGCGCCACCGAGGAAGCGGACAAGGCGCTGGAGGCAGAGCTTTTAGCAGATGAGAAGGAACGCTCCGAACACAATATGTTAGTGGATCTGGGACGAAACGATATCGGCAAGATCAGCCGGATCGGCACCGTGGAAGTGGAAAAGTATATGTCCATCGAGCGTTACTCTCACGTGATGCACATCGGTTCTACAGTGAGGGGCGTGATCAGGGAAGATGCGGACGCACTGGATGCGGTGGATGCCATCCTTCCCGCAGGAACCCTGTCGGGAGCACCGAAGCTTCGGGCCTGTGAGATCATCAACGAATTGGAAGACAATAAGAGAGGCATCTATGGAGGAGCCATTGGCTATATCTCCTTTACCGGAAACCTGGATACCTGTATTGCTATAAGACTTGCTTTTTCCAAGAACGGAAAAGTATTTGTAAGATCCGGTGCCGGTATTGTGGCGGACAGTGTACCGGAGAAGGAATACAGGGAATGCATTCAGAAGGCAGCAGCTGTAAGACAGGCACTACAGAAAGCACAGGAGGGAATGGAAGCATGATATTACTGATCGACAATTATGACAGTTTTTCTTATAACGTATATCAGCTGGTAGGAAGCGTAAATCCGGATATTCGGGTAATCCGCAATGATGAATGCAGTGTGGATGAGATCCGCACCATGAATCCCTCCCACATCATTTTATCGCCGGGACCCGGAAGGCCGGACAAAGCCGGTGTCTGTGAAGAAGTGATTCGGGCACTGGGCGGAAAAATCCCCATTCTTGGTATCTGCCTGGGACATCAGGCCATCTGCGAGGTGGCGGGAGCCACTGTGACTTATGCATCCCATCTGATGCACGGTAAACAGTCCCTGGCGACTTTGGATACAGACAGTGTATTGTTCCGGGGTATGAAAAAAGTGATCACCGTGGCAAGATATCATTCACTGGTAGCGGATCCTCAGACGATTCCCGCAGAATTGAAAGTTACCGCGGCCACCGAAGACGGAGAGGTCATGGCGGTAGAACAGACAGAAAAGCAGATCTACGGAGTACAGTTCCATCCGGAATCGGTACTGACACCGGATGGTCGACAGGTCATTGTTAATTTTTTACAGACACAGAAAGGAGCAGGCAGAAACATGATTAAAGAAGCGGTTGCTAAGTTGGTAAAGAATGAGGACATCGGATACGATATGGCAAAAACCGTTATGGATGAGATCATGAGCGGTGAAGCCAGCGATATTTTAAAGAGTGCTTATCTGACAGCATTAAGCCAGAAGGGTGAGACAATCGAAGAGATCACAGGCTCCGCAGAAGAAATGCGAAAGTTCGGCAGAAAACTTGGAGCGGACGTGGAAGCTTTAGAGATTGTGGGAACCGGCGGTGACGGATCTAATTCTTTCAATATCTCCACTACGGCATCTATCGTGATCTCTGCGGCAGGCGTACCGGTAGCCAAGCACGGCAACCGCGCAGCCAGCTCCAAATCCGGTGCAGCAGACTGTCTGGAAGCTCTGGGCGTAAATATCACCATAGAGCCGGAACAGAGCAAGACGTTGTTGGAAGAGATCGGCATCTGCTTCCTTTTCGCACAGAAATATCACACCGCCATGAAATATGTGGGACCCATCCGCAAGGAGTTGGGCATCCGTACTATTTTCAATATTTTAGGACCTCTGGCAAACCCCGCAGGACCGGTATATCAGATCATGGGTGCGTACGATGAAAGCCTGCTGCCTTCCATGGCAAAGGTATTGTCCAATCTGGGTGTAAAACGTGGCATGGTAGTCTATGGACAGGACAGACTGGACGAGATCTCCGCCAGTGCACCCACTACAGTCTGCGAGATTGATAACGGTACCTTTAAAAATTATGTGATTACACCGGAAGAATTTGGCATGGAAAGATGCACGAAGGAAGATCTGGTGGGCGGAACTCCCAAGGAGAACGCAGAGATCACCAGAGCTATCTTAAATGGCGAAAAGGGTCCCAAGCGCAATGCGGTACTGCTGAATGCAGCAGCAGCCCTATATGTGGCAGGCAAGGCAGACAGTATGGCAGACGGTGTGAAGCTGGCAGAGAAGGTCATCGACACAGGCCTTGCAAAGGCACAGCTGGAGCGTTTCATTAAGTTAAGTAATGAAGTATAAGCGGGAGGCAGAAAAATGATATTGGATACCATAGCGGCTTCCACTTTAGAACGGGTGGCTGCAGCAAAAGAAGCACTGCCCCTTGCAGAACAGATTGCCAGAGCAAGCGATTTGGACAGCAACACGGGATTTCCCTTTGAACAGGCACTGGCGAAGCCGGGGATGAGCTTTATCTGTGAGGTGAAAAAAGCATCGCCCTCCAAGGGACTGATCGCAGCGGAATTTCCCTATGTGCAGATTGCGAGGGAATACGAAGCAGCAGGAGCGGATGCAATTTCCGTACTGACGGAACCGGCGTACTTTCAAGGGAAGAATGAATATCTGACCGAGATCCGTCAGACAGTGAAGATACCACTGCTTCGGAAAGATTTTACGATAGATGAATACATGATCTATGAGGCAAAAAATATCGGAGCAAATGCAGTGCTTTTAATCTGTGCCATCCTGTCACCGATGCAGTTGTCAGAGTATGCGGGAATCGCAGGAGAACTTGGACTGTCGGCACTGGTGGAAGCCCATGATGAGAAGGAAGTAGAGATGGCATTGAAAGCCGGTGCCAGGATCGTCGGTGTCAATAACCGGAATCTGAAAGACTTTACGGTGGATATCAATAACTCCGTGCGGTTGAGGGAAATGGTGCCGGAGAATATTCTCTTCGTATCCGAAAGTGGTATGAAGACGAGACAGGATATCGAGCGGTTGGAGCAGAACGGTACCAATGCCGTACTCATCGGAGAGACATTGATGCGTAGTGCAGATAAGAAAGCGGCTTTGCAGGAACTCCGCGGACAGTGTGAAAAATAAATTTTTCACGCGCAACTTTGTGCCTAAGGCCCAAAGTTTGCAGGTTATAGAAAGGTAGAAGATTTTATGAAAGTAAAAATGTGTGGTCTCTATCGTCCGGAGGACATTGATTATGCCAATGAGGTGCAGCCGGATTACGTGGGATTTGTATTTTACCCGAAGAGCCACAGGGTGGTCACAAAGGAGCAGGCAGCGGAATACCGTAAGAAGCTTTCACCTGGAATCCGGACAGTTGGGGTATTCGTGAATGAGGATCCGAAGACCATCATAGAATTGCTGGAGGAAGGCATTCTGGACGTGGCACAGCTCCACGGAGATGAGACGGAGGAGGATATCCAGTATCTTCAGGCAGTCTGCGGTAAACCGGTGATCAAAGCAGTTAAAGTCAGAGACCGGTATGATGTGGAGGCCTGGCTGGACAGCAGTGCGGACTATCTGTTATTCGACAACGGAATGGGAACGGGTCAGGCTTTTGACTGGAGTGTCCTTGGCGGAATCGACAGAGAATTTTTCCTGGCGGGTGGACTGCATCCGGACAATCTGGCGGAAGCCATGGAAGCGGTAAGACCTTACGCGGTAGATATTAGCTCCGGCATCGAGAGCGACCGGAAAAAAGATCCGGAGAAGATGCACCGGATCATGGAACTGGTAGAACGGTATCGGAACACTAGAGATTGAAAATGCAGAAGAATTGTAAATTAGAAATTAAATTGAGAAATTAAAATCAGAAATTAGAAATCAAAATGAAAATAGGGAATAAAAATCAGGAAGAAAAATCCGGAAGAAAGAAAAGAGGATGAACACATGAGCAAAGGACGTTACGGAATCCACGGAGGACAATATATCTCCGAGACATTGATGAATGAACTGATCCATCTGGAGGAGTGCTATGAGCATTATAAAAAGGATCCAGAATTCAATGCGGAACTAAATAAGTTGTTGAATGAATATGCCGGTCGCCCCTCTTTGCTGTATTATGCGGAGAAGATGACCAAGGATCTGGGCGGCGCGAAGATCTATTTAAAGAGAGAGGACTTAAATCACACCGGTTCCCACAAGATCAACAATGCCTTGGGACAGGCGTTGCTTGCCAAGAAGATGGGTAAGACCCGTCTGATCGCAGAGACCGGTGCCGGACAGCATGGTGTGGCTACCGCTACGGCAGCA
>ULXU01025636.1_pt1 | contig 12642 bp, 8 predicted proteins | sample 1961521 | NCBI WGS metagenome assembly ULXU01 (sample SAMEA4835845, study PRJEB28245) | human gut metagenome | biome: gut microbiome; material: fecal sample | place: Denmark | collected 2008
ACTGGCAAAAGAGCTGATTTCTTCCGGTCTTCCGATGACAGAAGTCTGCTATTTGTGCGGTTTCCGGAACTACTCAACATTTTCCAGGGCATACAAAAAAAGCTTCGGCGAATCCCCCAGGGATTATCGCCAAAGCCTTTCTTAAAAACTATATCATTGTTTGCAACTATTTTTTACTGCTTCTGCTCTGCAATCGTATTCATAAGCTGTGGGATAAACTGTTTCTTGCGGGAAACAATTCCCTCCAGCCAGATGCCTTTCTCCTCTTCGCGTTTGTGGAATGCCAGTGCAAGGATTCTTCCGGCATCCTCTCCATAGAAAATCACCTTGGAGGATTCCTCAAGGATATCTGTGAGCATCACATAAACCATGTCAATCTTCTTATCACCGAGCACCTGTACCATGAACGGACGAAGGTCTTCTCCCACCTTGTCAAGTTCTTCTGCACTCATCGCTGAAATCTGCGCTACGCCGAAATCGCAGTCATCGGTGTGGAAAATTTTAAAGTCCTGATAGAAAATTTCATCGGTGGTTTTATTCTTAAAATCACTGCCCGCCTGGAACATATTTTTGGAAAACTCTTCAATCTCCACGCCCGCAATCTCTGAAAGTGCATACGCAACTTCTTTGTCAAGCGGCGTACAGGTCGGGGAACGGAACATTAACGTATCGGAAATAATCGCTGCGAGCAAAAGTCCTGCAATCGTTGGCGGAATTTCTACCTGTTTTTCCTGATACATCTGGTAAATAATCGTGGACGTACAGCCAAGCGGCTGGTTTCTGAAATAAACCGGAGACATAGTCTCAAGGCTTCCCAATCTGTGATGGTCAATGATTTCTATGATTTCCGCTTCATTGATGCCGTCCACTGCCTGCGATTTCTCATTATGATCAACAAGAATCACCTGCTTCTTCTGCATCTTCATGAGGTTACGTCTGGATATCATTCCCACATAGGCACCCTTTTCATTGAGCACAGGGAAATCCCGGTGTCTGACCTTGGACATTTCTTCTTTTACTTCATCGACATAATCTTCAATGGCAAATGTAATAATATGATTCTTTGTCATAAACTGCTTAATTGGCATACTCTGATTGATAAGACGTGCCACAGAAAAGGTGTCAAACGGCGTTGTGATGACAATACAGTCACTCTTTTCCGCTAACGCCCGTACTTCCTCATCGACCTCAAGTCCGCCGCCGATAATGATGCAGCTCGCATTGGAGCGGATTGCCTGAAGCTGCGCTTCCTCTCTGTCTCCTAAGATGACAAGGTCGTCATCCTCGATATAATCTGCCATGTATTCCGGGTTTGAGGTCGCAACAACCACTTTTCCCCGGACAAAGTAAGCATGCTCATTTCCAACGATGACATTTCCATCTAAGGTCTCTGCAATCGTCTTATACTGTGTTCTTGCCTGTGCCAACACACGGTTGTCGAACACATCCATGTAGGAGGTTGCGATATCCTTGGTGACAATCAGTCCTTCAAGTTTTCCGAAACAATTTGTCACCGGAAGTGTTACAACCTCTAATTTTTTCATCAGCTCCCATGCTTTTTTCAATGAAATCTGGCTGCTGACTCCCGCCGTCTTGCGGATATTGATATCTTTAATCTGCGCACCCGCATAGCTTTCAAGCTCCGGCTCTTTCACGCCAAAATAATCTAACACATAACGTGTCTCCGCATTAATCGCTCCGGCACGCTTTGCAAGAAATTCTCCCTGTTCGGTCTGGTTCTTCAAATACGCATACGAAATCGCAGCGCAGATAGAATCTGTGTCCGGGTTTTTATGACCGATTACCCAGACTTTTTTCTTTTCATTTCCCATATCGTAACGTCCTCTCTGGTTCACAGTCAAAACCGATGTTTAAAAATGGAATACGCCGAGCGAATACAGGATAAATCCAAGTAATACGACAAAATTTAAACCTGCAAACCATGATAAAAATTTCACATAGTTTTTCACGGAGCCGACGCTCTTTTCCATTTCGTCCATCTTTTCAATTTTGGAATCAAATTCGTTAAATAAATCCTGGATGTTGCGGTAGCACTTGACATTCTCAGAATGTACTTTCTCGGACAAATCCATCTTGATAGACTCTAACTGTCCGGTCGCATTCTCTAAAAGTGCCTTTACCTCTGCAATCTGTCCCTCGCTGAGCTTCTTGTTGGCAATCGCCTGCTCCTCTAAGAACTGCTTGTTGGTTGCAATCTGCTCCTCGCTCACCTTGCGGATTGCCGCAATCTGCTCCTCGTTTAACGCCCGGTTTGTAGCAATCTGCTCCTCGTTGCGTCTGCGGCTTTCTTCAATCTGATTCTCACTTGTGCGCTTTACCTGTGCCACCTGCTCTGAAATCGTGTGCTCGATTTCGTCCATCTTTGAGGTGACCGTTGTCGAAAGCAAATCTACCTTTGTGCTGAATACACGGACAATTTTATCTGCCTCTTCCTGACGTTCCGTTAAAATCTGCTCCAACTCCTGCGCTTTGTCCTCACGCTCACTTACAATCGACTGCAGCTCCTGTACCTTGCTCTCTTTGGATGCCAGCAATACCTGTAACTGTTTCGCCTTTTCACGGAATTCATCAATCTGGCTTAATAAAAAATCTTCTTTTTCCACGTTATTTTCTGTCCTTTCACCTTCGTGCGCACTTTCTTCCTGCTCCTGCATTTCCTGTAAGTCCTGCTGCATCTTCAATGCGCCCTGTTCTGCCATTATATCCGGCATCTTCTGCACTTCTCCCTGTGCTCCTGTGCTTTCATGCCTCACTGTATTCTCACGCTTTTGTATATTTTCACGCCCAACCGGGTTTTCACGCTTTGGCGTACTCCCCCGCCCGGCTGTACTCTCACGCTTTTGCACGCTTCTTGTCCTTCCTGGGTACAATTGCGTCAATATGTATTCAAATAAATTTGCCATGAGCGCTCCCTTCCCCATTTTCCAGAAAAACCTATTGGTATTTTATCATTATCATTTTTCTTTGTAAAGAAATAAAATAAAGAGCCTTTTCATAAACAATCAATGACTGTAGAAAAGGCTCTTTACGTTCTTGCAATCTTCTTTGCAAGAAACCTTTGTCTCCCTTTAATCGCTCTGAGAGCTTGATCCTGACTCAGGAAGAACGTATCACAAGATGGGCTTACCCATAATGTTGAAATATAATACTCATTTTTTCCTATTTGTCAACCTAAAATTGCCTTGCTTGAGTTTCCTGTTTGCACTGCTACTCTCCCTGCAAAAGACTCCTGCACACCCCTCATCAATTTAAATACCTGGGACCCCGTCAGCCAGCACCGGCGGTTTATGAAGCTGCAAAAATAATCCCGGGTCATTCTTTGCAATGCTTCTTTCGTTCAAATCATCCAGCGTAACATACTCCCTGTCTGTGCCCTCCATCAGCTTCTGAAGCATCGTGGTCTTTCCCACTTGTCTTGGACCCGTTACCAATACAACCGGATATTCCTTTGCTGCCTAATTTACCACATTCTCCCCAAATCCAGTTATTTCTCCAGCTCATACGGCGCTCTGGAATATGCCGCATCCAGCTTCACCAGAAACAGTGCCAGAATTTCAATCATCGAATCCACGTCCTTGGTGCTCAACATCTCCACCGGAGAGTGCATATAGCGAAGCGGAATGGAAAATAACGTCTGTGTCACGCCTGCGCCGGTCTTTAACATCGTGTCGGCATCCGTGCCGGTTCTGCCTGCAAATACTTCAAACTGTACCGGAAGATTGAGTTCCTTTGCACATGCTTCGAGCAGTTCATTTAATCTGGCATTTGGAATGGAACCACGGCAGATGACGCCGCCCTTTCCAAGCTCCACGTCCCCTGCTTCTCCGGCATCCTTGTAATCGTTTGCATAGGTGACATCCACTGCCACGCAGACATCCGGTGCAAGTCTGCTGGCACTTGCATATGCGCCGCGGCCAGTCGTCTCCTCACCGGTCGTTGCCGTTGCAAAAATGGCATTTTTCGTTCCCATGGCAATTGCTTTCTTTGCCGCCTCAAAAATAATATAGACACCGATTCTGTCATCAAACGCACGCGCGGCAAGTCTGTCATTTGCCAGCTCTACCAAATCCGTATCATGCACGATATAAGAACCCTTCGGTGCAAGCTTTTCAGCTTCTTCCTTTGAGGTACAGCCCAAATCCACGAAAAGGTCCTTCGCTTTGACCTCCGCCTTCTCCTGCAAGCTTCCGGTTGTTCCCACGATTCCCTTCACGAGTCTGCCGTCCGGTGTTAAAATCTGCACCTTGGTTCCAACGTAAAGCTTCGGGCGGATGCCGCCGTTTTTTTCCACCTCAAGCGCTCCATCTGCGTTGTGTCCGGTCACAATCAGACTGATTTCATCCGCGTGCGCCGCAAGCTGAATCTTAAACGGTGCCTCTTTCTGATAAACGCCGGTCAGGGTTCCCTGGTCTTCCACCAAAAACTCATCAAACTCCTGTTTGTAATGGCGATACACACATTTCTGTAACTGTTCTTCTTTCCCCGATGGAGAAACACAGTCAATCATTTCCTTTAAAAATTCCTGATTCATATTCAAACTCCTTTCTTTTTCTGAATACGGTGAAGCTGCGGGCGAAGTGTCAGCTCCGTCACAACCAGCCCTTCCCGCTGATTTAAAATAAATTCTACCGCCTGCGCCACTTCTTCCGGAAGAAGATAGCTTTCGACTTCCTCTCCCACCGTAAAATCCGCGTTGCGGTAAAGCTCTGTTTTCGTCATGTCCGGGCAGATACTTGCCACACGGACACCATATTTTCTTGCTTCCTCAAACAGACTTTTCGTAAAACTTGAGATTCCGGCTTTCGTCGCGCCGTAAGCACAGCCATGCGGATTTGCCTGGCTCGCCGTCACGGACGAAATATTGATAATGGTTCCCTTCTGCCGCTTTAGTCCTCTTAAAAGCTGCTGGGTTAAAATCATTGGCACTTCCAAATTCGTGCGCACCATCTGTGCAATTTTTCCCGGATTTAATTCCTCGTGAAGCCCGTAATAGGCAGCCCCCGCATTATTGATTAAAAGCTTCACATCGCCCTGCGCCGTGATTTTTTTCAGCTCGGAAAGAAGCATTGCCGTATCTAAAAGGTCGCAGACAACAGGATGAAAATTTTTATCATTTATCTCCGTAGTAGAAAAATTCCTGCCAAATCCATAGACCTCATACCCCAGTCTGCACAGTGTTTTTGCTATCTCCCTTCCGATACCGGAGGAAGCTCCCGATAAAATAGCTGTCTTTGTCTCCACGTCATTCCTCCTCATTCTGCCACCGGAATATCCGTTCCGCAGGCAGCCAGTTCTCTAAGATTCTCACAAGATATCCTTCCATCTCCTCCATCAAAGCCGTCGGATAATGACAGACCCCGCCGTCATTCTGATACGGAAACTGCACCACAGCAGAATCCGGCTCGCCTTTTCGCATCTTTTTCAGATACTCCTGCGAAACCCGGAATGTCCCGACACTCACATCCACGAGCCGCTCCATATCCATCATTTCTGCCACCTGATATAACATTTCCTCATACTGCTTCTTCCAGTCCTTACAATAAAGCATCGGGTCAAAGCACAAACGCACTGGAAAGCCCTTCTTCATCGCCTCCGCTGCGCAGGAAAGCCGCTGTTTTAAAGAAGGAGTGCGGTGTTCAAAGTCATCAATGATTTGCTGCGGCGATAAGGTAAACGCCCAGATAACACCGGAATTTGCTGCAACTTTTTCAAAAATCCGGCTGTCCGCACATTTTGTCCGCATTTCTATCTTAAGCTGTCCCGGTTGAATCCGGTTCTGTTCCTCTACAAATGTATTCCACTCTGCCACATATCCGGCAATCGGTTCCATCGCCAGCAAATCCGCATCATAGGAGACACACACATACATCGAATGTTCCTTTAACTTTTGCGCAACCTCTTCAAAAATATCTTCCAGATTCACAAAAATGACCAGATTTCCGGACGGATACATTCCCTTAAGATAACAGTATTCGCAGTCATACACGCAATTCATGACACAGGAAGTGTAATAAAAGTTCTGATTTCCAAAGCTCTGGCACACCGGCGCTCCCTCATACAAAAGTGCTCCGTGCTTTGCCGCTAAAATCAGCTTCTGCGCACAATGCTGTTTTTCATAATCCTGCCCGCTCCGGCAAAAAATATCCTTATAATGGTCGATGATGATTCTTTTCGCTTTCGGAAAATGTTCTAATATTTTCTTCGTCTTCGGATGATGTAACACCTCACGCTCCACATAAATATGGGAAAATGGCAGATTATAACAATTGTTGTTTAAGCTCCTCAATGCGTAATTTCCCCTCTCTTTTATCCCGGCATGGCAGTCTGCCGTCCTCATACATCTGTTCTAACACTGCTTCGTAATGAATTCCCGACAGTTTCCAGTAGCGAAGATGCTGCCGTAAGTCGGCACGCAAGGTCTCAGAACAGTGCAAATCCTGATACAGGCTCTCTTCCTCCGCCTTGGGGTCTGATTTTTCCGAAGTCTCCTCCAGGCTTTTTAGCATCTTAAGATATATGTCTATCTTATCCGCATTCGCATCCATAATAGCAGCTACATCATTCGTTTTGATTCGTTGTTCTTCTCCGAAATCCGATACCACTTTCAGAAAAGACATCTGATGCGGTCCAAAGAAATAACTTCCTGCCTGATAAACTGCTGCCGCTTCCATATCGTATAAAACGATATCCTCTGCTTTCTGCTGCATGGCGCTCTCCTGCATTTTTCTCTGACTCTGCACGACAGATGAAGTGATTAACGTTGCTTCCATACATTCATGCGCGTAGAGAATGTCCGGATAAAAGGTTTTCCCAGTTGCCTGTTCCATGAGCTTATGACAGAAAAAGAGGCTGCCACGCGTGGCATCTGCCGCACAGATTCCAAGATTGACCAGAAAATCTCCCACACCTGCCCCATATTTTATACAGATACTGCTCACAGCACACGCCGCCGCTATCTCACCCGCTCCTGTAATGGTAAGCCGGATGCTCTCTTTTTCATTGTAAAATGTCTGGAACCGCAGTCCCGAAGAAATTTCTTTTTTTAGATGATACCGCGAAATCAGCCCCTGTGCCTCAGGATAAAGTGCCGTAAACAGGTAAATCATGTTTTCTCCTTATAACCTCATAAATTCTTTTCAAAAAATCCCGGAAATGCCATATGGCACTTCCGGGATTTCTATCTTGTCTTACAGACTTTACTCTTATTTGTACAGTTCTACCAGTCTCTGTAAGTGCTCGAAACGAGCCTTTGCAGCTTCCTCAGATGCAGCGAAGAGTTTCTCTGCACGATCCGGGAATGCTCTGGTCAGACGGCTGTAACGTGTCTCATTGTTCAGGAAATCCTGATAGCTTCCGTCACCCTCTTTAGAAGTTAATGTGAACGGATTCTTGCCCTCAGCCTTGAGCTGTGGATTGAATGAGAACAGGTTCCAGTATCCAGCAGCTACTGCTTTCTTCATCTCATCCTGGCAGTGGTTCATTCCACCCTTTACACCGTGTAACTCACATGGAGCATATCCGATGATAAGAGACGGTCCGTTGTAAGCTTCTGCCTCAGCAAGAACTTTAACAGCGTGAGCCATGTTTGCACCAAGAGCAATCTGTGCTACATATACGTAACCATAGCTCATAGCGATTTCTGCAAGGCTCTTCTTGCCAACTTCCTTACCTGCTGCTGCGAACTGGCAAACCTCACCGATGTTGGAAGCCTTAGAAGCCTGTCCACCTGTATTGGAGTACATCTCGGTATCGAATACCATAACGTTTACGTTCTCGCCAGAAGCAAGTACATGGTCTAATCCGCCGAATCCGATATCGTATGCCCATCCGTCACCACCAAAGATCCATACGGACTTCTTCGGTAAGTAATCTTTCTTCTCGAGTGCTGCCTGAGCGTCTGGACATCCAGCTGCTGCAGCTTTCTCTAACTCAGCTACTAAAGCCTTGGAAGCCTCAGTATTAGCCTTTGTATCATTCTTGGTCTCATCAAATTTTGCGAATGCAGCCTTTAACTCAGCACTTGCTTTGTCAGAGGAAGCACATTTAGCTGCGCTTGCGATAGCCTGCTCACGAAGAACTTTCTGACCAATTTCCATACCAAGACCATGCTGTGCGTTATCCTCGAATAAGGAGTTAGCCCATGCCGGTCCCTTCTTGGAATCTTTGTTTACAGTATATGGAGATGTAGCAGCCGGGCCACCCCAGATAGAAGAACATCCGGTAGCGTTGCTGATGTACATATGCTCACCAAATAACTGTGTAATTAAACGAGCGTAAGATGTCTCTGCACATCCTGCACAAGAGCCTGAGAACTCAAGCAATGGCTGGTTGAACTGAGATCCCTTAACGGTGTTGTCTGCCGGCATACCAGGTTTCTTGCCAACATTTGCTACTAAGTAGTCGAATACTGGCTGCTCTTCTGCCTGAGACTCCTGTGGAACCATCTCGATTGCGCCTACCGGACATACGGTAACACACTCGCCACATCCCATACAGTCTAACGGAGATACGCTCATAGTGTATTTGTACTCGCTAGCCTTTGGCTTGGTATCAGCAAGCTTAATCTGGCTTGGAGCTGCTTTCACTTCATCCTCGCTCAGCATGAACGGACGGATGGTTGCATGAGAACATACAAATGCACACTGGTTACACTGAATACATTTTGCTACATCCCAGGTCGGAACTGTTACAGCAGTACCACGCTTCTCGTAAGCTGCTGCACCGTGCTCGAACTGTCCATCCGGGTTGCCCATGAATGCAGATACTGGTAAAGAATCACCATCCATTAAGGAGATTGGGTTCATTAACTCTTTTACCATCTTAACAGTCTCTGGACGTCCGGTTAATTCAGCCGGAGCCGGATCTGCTACCGGGTTAGACCAGGAAGCCGGGATTTCTACTTTGTGTACAGCGTCTACACCGGCATCAATTGCCTTGTAGTTCATCTCTACAACAGCGTCACCCTTCTTACCATAGGACTTCTTAGCAGCCTGTTTCATGAAGTCTACAGCCTCTTCGATTGGCATTACGTTTGCCAGTTTGAAGAATGCGGACTGTAAAATTGTGTTGGTACGTTTACCCATACCAATTTCAATTGCTTTGTCAATTGCGTTGATGGTGTATAACTGAATGTTGTTGTCAGCAATGTATTTCTTTGCTTCTGCATTCAGATGATGCTCTAACTCTTCGTCAGACCACTGGCAGTTAATCATGAATACTCCGCCTGGTTTTACATCCTGAACCATCTTGAATCCCTTTGTTACATAAGACGGATTGTGGCAAGCTACGAAATCTGCCTGGTTGATGTAATATGGGCTTCTGATTGGCTTGTCACCAAATCTTAAGTGGGAAATGGTAACACCACCGGTCTTCTTGGAGTCATACTGGAAGTATGCCTGGATGTATTTATCAGTGTGGTCACCGATAATCTTGGTAGAGTTCTTGTTAGCACCTACGGTACCATCTCCACCGAGACCCCAGAACTTGCACTCTACAGTACCAGGAGCAGATGTAATCGGAGCCGGTTTCACTTCCGGTAAGCTTAATCCTGTTACATCATCCACGATACCCATGGTGAATCTCTTCTTCGGAGCATCTTTCTCTAACTCTTTGTATACAGCGAATACACTTGAAGGAGGTGTATCCTTGGAACCTAATCCGTAACGTCCGCCTGTCAGCACGATAGAGTCAAGACCTGCCTCGCGCAGAGTAGCTGCTACGTCTAAGTATAACGGATCACCAAGTGCACCCGGCTCTTTTGTTCTGTCAAGAACTGCAATCTTCTTAACAGTCTTCGGAAGAACCTTAAGGAAGGACTCAGCTACCCAAGGACGATACAGACGAACCTTTAATAATCCGACTTTCTCTCCCTTAGCGGTTAAGTAATCAATTACTTCTTCTGCTACGTCGTTGATGGAACCCATAGCTACGATAACGCGCTCTGCATCCTCTGCTCCGTAGTAGTTGAATAAATCATAGTTTGTACCAAGTTTCTCGTTGATTTTAGCCATATACTTCTCAACGATTGCCGGTAACTCGTTGTATGCAGTGTTACATGCCTCACGATGCTGGAAGAATACATCTCCGTTCTCATGAGAACCACGCATAGCCGGATGCTCCGGATTTAAAGCGTGTGCACGGAAAGCTGCTACAGCGTCCATGTTGCACATCTCTTTCAGATCTGCATAGTCCCATTTCTCGATTTTCTGAATCTCATGGGATGTACGGAATCCATCAAAGAAGTTGATGAATGGAACCTTACCCTCGATTGTTGCAAGATGAGCAACCGGGCTTAAGTCCATAACTTCCTGCGGGTTGGTCTCACATAACATAGCGAAACCTGTCTGACGGCAGGCATATACGTCACTGTGATCACCGAAAATATTCAAAGACTGAGTTGCTACGGTACGTGCGGATACATCAAATACACATGGAAGCATCTCACCTGCAATTTTATACATATTAGGGATCATAAGTAAAAGACCCTGGGATGCAGTAAAGGTTGTTGTCAACGCACCTGCAGCAAGAGAACCGTGAACTGCACCTGCAGCACCTGCTTCTGACTCCATTTCTACGACTTTAACCTGATTTCCAAAGATGTTTTCCTGTCCTGCTGCTGACCACTGATCTACAGAGTCTGCCATCGGGCTGGATGGTGTAATCGGGTAAATAGCTGCAACATCTGTAAACGCATAAGCTACATGAGCTGCCGCTGTATTACCGTCCATTGACTGTTTTGCTCTGGACATTTCTGTTCCTCCTTAAAATATTGATAATCTGCCACATTACGCTCTGTTGAGGAAATTCACCTGTGCCAAATGAATGTAAACACATTCATTCACGGACTGACAACCCAAAATGCTTCGTTCTGTCACTCCGCCCCTAAGCGTAACCTGTCGACTTAATTCACATTTTAGCATTTTATTTGTCGATTGTAAAGATTTCCGACTGTACGAAAACGAGTGCAATCCATGAAAAAAATTGCAGATTAACGGTATTTGCGTTCAAATTCGCTCATTGGAAGCGGTTTGTCGAAAAGATACCCCTGTCCGTACCGGAAACCGCAGTCTTTTAAAAACTGTTCCTGCTCTGCCGTCTCGATTCCCTCAAAAATAACCTCTTCCTTTGCGGAACGGATTAACAGTCCCATCTGTGACACAAAATGCCGCTGTTCTTCCTCATTAATTCTGTCTGTGAAGCTTTTATCAATCTTAATGACATCCGCCGGAATCTCAAGCAGAACGCTTAAGGAGGAATAGCCGGTTCCAAAATCGTCGATTGCGATGCGGTATCCAAGCCGCTCAAGCTCTGCTAAACATTCCTTCATACAGTCCAGATTCTCGATAACTACGCTCTCTGTCACCTCAATTTCGATATAATGCGGGTCTGCCTGATAACGCTCCATCAGTTCATTCAGTCTCTGCAAAAAGCGTGTTCCGCCGTTTTCAAAATGCCTTCTCGAAAAATTCGTGGAAATGACAAGCAGTTCTCTTCCCGCATCCTTCCAGCGCTTCATCGCACGCAGGAGCTGTTCAAAAATATAAAAATCCAAATCTACAATATAGCCTAAGTTTTCAAGCGGTGGGATAAACCGCGCCGGGGAAAGGATTTCGCCGCCCGGAAGCTTCCAGCGTGCAAGCGCCTCCGCTCCGTATATCTCATCCTTTCCTATTAAAAACTTCGGCTGCAGGAACATCTCAAGCTCTCCTTTTTGGAGTGCCCCATAAAATCTTCCGATAATTTTAATCTCATCATCACGTTTTGAGCGCATGGATGGGTCGTAAACCACCGGATGATCTGCCCGAAGCTCCTTTGAGCGTTTGCGCGCCATATTGGCACTCTCTAGCATGGATTCAAAGTCCTCATTGGAATTTCCGAGAAAAGAGATTCCGGTGGAAAGTGTCATGCTGCTCGTCGGATATTTCTGCCTTAACAACCCTTCAAACTTCGTATTACCTTCCACAACCCGGTTGTAAACTTCTTCTCTTGTTTTTCCCACTGTCAGAACGATAAAATAGTCCGAATACATCCGGCAGGCTTCAAGTACATTTGTTCCTTTGACAATCGTCTGTGCAAACTCCTTAAGGATACTGTCTCCCACAGTCTGTCCGAAGTTTTCATTCACATAGGAAAAATTGTTGATGTCCACATGCACAAGGGCATAAACATTTTCTTCTTTCGCATGTTTCATCGCCTCCGTAACTCTGCCACGGAATGCCTCAAGATTATAAAGGCCCGTGAGCTTGTCTCTGTCCTGAAGCTGGCGAATCTCATTCTGATCTTCCCTTAACTTGTTACGCAGAGAAACAAACACACCTACGACACGGCTTAATTCGCAGAACGTATTTACAACTGTAGTCTCCCACATGATATCTGCATCACGGCTTTCCACGCACATACAGCCGATTCTTCCGCCGGCAAGCTCATATCTCACACAGCCGCAGCAGACCGTTCCGTCTCCGTCTTCTATTCCGATAAATTTTCCATTTTCTACGCCAGAAATTTCCGTGCGGATTCTCTCAAGTGGAAGCTCGCCAAGCACCTCCGGCACTGCTTCCCAGTCATTTGTCTTCACCGGCTGTGCATCCTGATTCTGAATTTCAAGTACCGTGACACGTTCGA
>ULXU01031110.1_pt1 | contig 12632 bp, 11 predicted proteins | sample 1961521 | NCBI WGS metagenome assembly ULXU01 (sample SAMEA4835845, study PRJEB28245) | human gut metagenome | biome: gut microbiome; material: fecal sample | place: Denmark | collected 2008
TGATTTGCACCAAAGCAATAGAGCAGCAAATACCTATGGTGTACAGACATTATAAAAAACGCAGAACGCTTGCGGCAGATGGAATGTTCTTCCGAGAATGTTTGTCGGACGGACATTCCGTTCGCTGTGGGCGTGCGTGGAGTTTACGGCAGCTCTACATTACAAGCCATGCACTCAATTCATAAATGTGTCGCAAAGGACGCTCCACATTTATTTCATTGACGGCTGTCGAGTGTGTCCGGTAAGACCGGACGCACGGTATAAAGTCAAAAGCAAAAACAGCGACTTGTGAGCAAGCTCCCAGATCGTTGTTTCTGTTTTGGCTATGCATGGCTCATAACTCTCTATTTACTGCAATCTGCGGAGCAGGCGCTGCATCAATGGCAGCACCTTGCGGATCCCGGTATGGATTCCTGCGGCGCAGTAGGGCATCAGCAACAGGCTGTAGGAAAAGATATACCGGGAGTTGGCTTCCCAAATGATGTGGAACAGGAAGCCGCCCAGCACGGCAATGAGTCCCACATAAATGTAAAGATTGCTGCATACACCGGATTTTTTGCGATTTCTCCAACCGACAATACAAAACAGCAGGCACCCCAGATACAGCATATTCTGCCATGCATTCCCCCATTCAATATAGGCCCGGCTTAAGGAGCCTTCATAGACCTCATGGAAAAACCGGCTTCTTCCGCCGTAAGTGGCAAGCGTTGCCTGACGGCTGGCATAGGTGCCATCTGTCCATTGGGACAGATGCTTGCCCAGATAAAAATGCAGCGCATAACCGGGATGCTCTCGGAAATATTCCACTCGTTCTGAAATGGCCTGCCGGCTGATCTCATCCGCAAGCCCGGAATCCATACCGGCAGCATCGTAAGTATCAATATTGAATCCGTTATACCAGCCGCAGCCCCGGGAGGCTTCCTGCATTCCCATGGCAAAATAGGACATGGCGGTGACACCGGAACTTAAAGTGCTGCCGGCCTTTTCTTCATAGCATTTCTGTATCAATGGCAGGATCCCAACAGAAGTAACGGCGAGGCAGACTGCCATAAGGAGCAGTCCAAGGCGCATCCGTACGCTGCGTCCCGAACGCAGCGCTTCAAAGAGCAGTACCAGTAGAACTGCGATGATCGGAATCAGAGAATTTTTACGTAGCATCACACTCAGAGTGAGGAACAGAATACTGCTCAGAGCGGTACAAACGGTAGTACCCCCGGAAAAAGAAGAAATATTGGCGACCTCTGTATTGTCTGAAGTGCCATTCATAAAGCGCACCGGAATGCATTCGACCAACAGTTTTAGTAATAAATACAACCCCGCAGACAGCGCCGCAAAGGAAGGAATTTCCCCATAAACAAAGGAACTGTACATGATCATGGGCAGATTGCAGCATACCAGGACCAGATAACAGCAGGAAACCGGTTCCCAATTCCCCGGCCACAAGTACTGCAAAGAACGATACTGAAACACCACCGCCACACACAGGAGACACACATAGACAAACTTGATAAAGTGCCAGGCCGGTACGGACAGGCCGGTAAGGTACCAGACCCGCAGCAGTACCTCCAGAAAAGCCATGAGACCGATCTGCTGTGGATAATAAGACAAATAAGAATCGGCAGGGTGGATCACCGCAGTATTTCCGAGAATCCATTCCACTGCGGCGTTATATACGGATAAAGCATCTGCGGCGGGCACGGTACGCCCGAAAATGATCAGCGCAATACCCAGAACCATGATCACCCCCAGGGTAAAAAACAGCATTCCCCGACAGAATTTTTCCCCAATCTTAGAAAACAGATACAGACAGCCCATAAACAGCAGCCCGTATCCTATAATCTCTAAAAGATTCCAAAACGGGGAATCAAAACGAAACAGAACCTGCTGGGTCTCCATATTGTCTGCATAGCAGGTGACGATAAAACTACCGGCGAACAGCAGCACCGATAGCAATAAAGTCAGTACTTTCACAGTATTCAGAGATATCTTATAAAGTGTGCGCATAACAACTCCATTCTGCAGGCAGGCCTTCTGCGCTGCAAGAGACTCACGGATCTACAGAGTCAGCTGACGGATATCCGGAAAAATATAAAGTGCAACAGTGACAATTCGCAAGTCTGTAATACCGTAATGATCAGATACTCTTATCATAACACGTTTTTCCTGTTCTGCGAACCGGTGAAATTCTTTTCGAAAAATAGTGGCTGTAACGCAATAAGCGTGGTACAATATTAATATCTATGTGTACGTATATTAACGCCATGATGTCTTACGCAAGGGATAACTGTCAGACATTGCAGGCTGCTTATAGTGTTGCTATGTGCATACATCTGAATTGACGTACCCGATAGATCCTGACGGCCATGATCATACGAGAAAACAACGTGACTATTCAGAGACTCATTCGCAAAATATTCTTACGAATGCCAGCATTCGACAAATATTTTGTAATAGTTACATGGCTCTGAATAGTTACAAAACAACGAAATAAGAGGAAGAAAAATGGATAAGATTGCAGTATTGATTCCCTGTTATAACGAAGAAAAAACAATTACCAAGGTGGTAACGGATGTAAAAAAATACCTGCCGGAGGCAGTGATCTATGTATATGACAACAATTCTACCGACCGTACGGCTGAACTGGCGCTGGCGGCAGGAGCAGTCGTACGTCCCGAATATGCACAGGGGAAAGGAAATGTCATCCGCCGCATGTTCCGTGAGATCGATGCGGAATGTTACCTCATGATCGACGGTGACGATACCTATCCGCTGGATTGTGCGGAAGAGATGGTGGACAAGGTGCTGCATCACCAGGCGGATATGGTGGTGGGTGACAGATTGTCTTCTACTTATTTTACCGAGAACAAGCGCCCGTTCCACAATTTCGGCAACAGCCTGATGCGTGCAGGAATCAATAGTCTGTTCCATGCCAATATTAAGGATATCATGACCGGATACCGGGCATTCAGCTATGAATTTGTCAAGACCTTCCCGGTATTCTCCAAGGGCTTTGAGATCGAGACCGAGATGACGATCCATGCGGTCAATTACAATATGCAGGTGGAAAATGTTATCGTGGAATACCGCGACCGCCCTCAGGGAAGCGAGTCCAAGCTGAACACCTACAGTGACGGCTTCCGCGTCATCCGTAAAATGATGCAGCTATACAAAAACTATAAACCCATGCACTTTTTCGGCATGCTGGCATTTCTGCTGATCGCATTGTCTGTGATCTTATTTGTGCCGGTATTTGCAGAATATCTGAGCACCGGTCTGGTACCCAGATTCCCGACTCTGATCGCCAGCGGTTTTATACTGATGGCGGGAATCCAGTCGGTTTTCTCCGGTATGATGCTGGAGGTTATGGCAGCCAAAGACCGTAAGGACTTTGAATACCGCCTGAACCGAGTGCATGGAGAACATCAGGAACGTAAAGGATTATAATATGCAGGAAACGAAAATTCTTCCCAGACGCAAGGGAGGTATCCTGCTGTGTATTCTGGGATGTCTGTTTATATTTTTTGCAAAAACTGAAGAAGACCTGGCAGCCACAGGAAATATCGTGTGGACGACCGGATATGTGGCAGGGACACTGTTGTGGACAGTATTGTTGGGATGTCTCTTGGGCGGCATTGGGACCTGGGGAGTCTATATGGTTCTGCCCCGTTGCAATAACAGAGACAGAGCAACTGCTTCTGACGATAAACAGTGCGAGGGCAATGTGCGATTCCCGGGCATAAAAAAAATATCCGCCTGGATACAGAAACGCTCAGATCTGCAGGTTCTCTTTGGCAGTCTGCTTCTGCTATTGCTTGCCTGGCTGCCGGTATATCTGGCCTATTATCCGGGAATCTGCGCTTATGATGCACCGGTACAGACCGGACAGATCGTAGATCATTACTATTTTGACCATCACCCTATTGTGCATACCCTGTTTTTACAGGGCATGCTGTGGCTGGGAAGTCATATCTTCGGCAGCGTGAATGTGGGAATGGCTTTATATACCGCAGTGCAGATGTTACTGCTGGCGGGAAGCATGTCCTACGGACTGCTGGCATTGCATCGCAGAAAGATCGGAACAGGCTGGCAGCTGGTCATCCTGCTTTTGGGGATGTTCTTTCCGTTTCACTGGTACATGAGTGTCAGCATGACCAAGGATACCGTATTCAGTGCCTTTTTTCTGCTGCAACTGGTAAGTTTTACGGAACTTCTGAAGGAAGACCGCAGGAGTCTGCGCCCCGGTGCGGGGGATCTGCTGTTTAGTATCGCTACAGTAGGCATGATCCTGTTCCGTAACAACGGAAAGTATGCCATGATCGTATTGCTGGTATTTCAGGTTCTGACAGTCGGCTTTGGAAAAAAAGCAAGGAAGCTCTGGGGGAGATTGCTGGCGGTAAGCCTTGCAGCTTTCTGCGTAGGGCTTTTTGTGCTGTCTGCAGTATTTTCCGCAACCCATGCCGAACAGGGGGACCGCAGGGAAATGCTGAGCATGCCGATCCAGCAGATGGCGCGCTGCATGGTCTACCATGGGGGCATAGGGGTGCTGGCGGAGGATGACGGGACCATGGATGATGCCGACAAGGCGCTGATCAATGATTTCATTCTGGATGAGGCTTATAGGGAGTATGCTCCCGGCTTCGCAGATCCGGTAAAGCGGCACACCAATACTTATGTGGCACGCTACAGATCCGGAGACTTTATCCGTACGTATCTGCATCTGCTGACAGAGTATCCCGGAGATATGATCAATGCGGCGCTGGCAACCAATGCGGGATTCTTATCCCCTTTTGATGTCACCCATGCAGAAGTAAATCAGGTGGAAGGCAGAGCGGGTCTGAGCTATGTGCAGACCAGATGGGAAGAGGATACCCTGAACGAAAGAGGAATTTATAAAGACAGTAAATGGCCCTGGCTGTTTACACAGTTGGAAAATTGGGCGGAGAATAACAGTTATCTGCAGATCTCGGTATTGAAATATCTGTTTGTGCCGGGAAGTTATCTGTGGCTGTATCTGGCACTGGCGGTGATTCTGGTGATTGCAGACAAAAAGAGGTTCTGCCTGCCCCTTGCCATTGTGGCGGGATATTACGGAACTATGCTGTTGGGACCTACGGTGCAGATGCGATATGTGTACCCGGTCATGCTGGCATTACCATATTTGCTGGCTCTTGCTTCGGAAAAAAGAAATAGATAGGAATCGAAAACATGGATAAACTGATCATCGGCGCAGGCCTGTATGGATTGTATGCAGCTCTGTACTGCGCCAGACGCGGACAGCAGGTAGAGGTGCTGGAGATCGAACAGGCACCGTTTACCAGAGCAACCTATATTAATCAGGCCAGAGTACATATGGGGTATCACTATCCCAGATCTCTGTCCACTGCCATGAAATCGGCAGGATATTTCAAACGGTTTGTGGAGGATTATTCCTTCTGCCTTCATACAAAATTTCAACAGATCTATGCGACCTCCAGCCATTTTTCCTGGACGGATGCGGCAGAATTTCAGAAATTCTGTAAAGATGCCGGGATTCCCTGCAAAGCACTTCCGGTAGAGGAATATTTTCAGCCGGGATTGTGCGATGGTGCATTCCTGACGGAAGAGTACACTTATGATGCGCATATCCTGCGGGATTATCTGATGGAAGAAATTGCAAAATATCCCGGAGTGAAGCTGCATTTCGGACGGGAGATCACGAAAATCGTAAAACAGAGTGACTGCTACGAAGTGACGGCACTGCAGGAAGGCCGGCAGGAAATCTACCGGGCACCCTTTGTATTGAATGCGACCTATGCTTCCGTGAATCAGGTACTGGAAAAGGTCGAGGGAGTGGAAGCCGCAAAATTCGGCTTAAAGTATGAATTATGTGAGATCATTCTCTGCAAGGCCAGTGACAAGATCCGGGAGATCGGTTTCACCGTGATGGATGGTCCGTTTTTCTCCATTATGCCCTTTGGCAGGACGGGGTATCATTCCCTGACGTCGGTGACCTTTACACCGCATAAGACAAGCTACGATGCGACACCGCAGTTCCCCTGTGTCGGGGCGGATGGCAATATCTGCCGGGGCGGATGGCTGGGCAACTGTAATGACTGCCCGGGAAAGCCGGAGAGTGCCTGGGAATATATGTCGACGCTGGCCAGAAAGTACATGCGGGAAGAATACGGATTCAGCTATGAAAAATCTTTGTTTTCCATGAAGCCCATTTTGAAAGCTTCTGAGATTGATGACTCAAGACCGACGGTGATCCGTGCTCTGTCTTCGGAACCTACCTTCATCAGCGTGTTATCGGGCAAGATCAATACGGTATATGATCTGGATCCGTATTTGGAATAGTTATTAGAGAAAGAAAAGGAAATTGCGATGGAAAAAGAAGCAATGCAGAATAAAGAGAAAAATTTTGTATCCTGTGTGCTGTATCTGCATAATGACGGGAAAAATATCCGGGAGTTTCTGAAAGCGGTCTGCGGGACCATGGAAGCTCAGTTTGAAAAATATGAGGTGGTCTGCGTCAACGACTGCTGCGTGGACAATACCCTGGAAGAAATTCATGGATTTCTGGAAGAGAGCAGCGACCATCATGTGGTGAGCCTGATCAATTTAAGCTTTTATCAGGGCGTGGAGATGGCCATGAATGCCGGCAGAGATCTGGCAGTGGGAGATTTTCTCTTTGAATTTGATAAGTGTCGTCTGGATTTTGACCCGTCTCTGATCATGGAGGTATATCGCAAGGCACTGGAAGGAAACGATGTGGTGGCTGCAGCTCCGAAACGGGATGTTGCCCTTACCTCCAGACTTTTCTATGCGGTGTATAATCTGGGAAGCCGTAATACCTATAAACTGCGTCAGGAGAGGTTCCGTATTATTTCCCGCCGGGCGGTAAACCGCGTGAACCAGATGAACGCCTACATTCCTTACAGGAAAGCCATGTACATGAACTGCGGACTGCGGGCGGAGACCATTGTCTATGATAATAAAGAAATGGGAAAAGGCGCAAGAAACCGGGAGGAAAGAAATACCCGCAGCAGCCTGGCGCTGGATACCCTGATTATTTTCACAGATGTATTGGAGAAATTCTCTCTCATGATCAGCGGCATTTTGTTCTTTGTCATGATGATCATGTTTGGCTGGATCGTATATTCCATTTTCAGCACGGTGCGTCCCGTAGAAGGTTGGATGAGCCTCATGACACTGATTTCCTTTGGATTTTTCATGATGTCAGTATTGCTGACATTGATCTTCAAATACCTGTCCGTCATCCTGAACATGAGCTTTAAGAGACAGCGTTATGTAGTAGAAGGAGTGGAAAAACTGACAAAATGATGTTTACAATTATATTTCCGGTATTAAACGAGCGGCTGCGTCTGGAAAGCGGTGTGACCAGAACGGTGGAATATCTACAGAAAATTGATTTTGCGGACTATGAGATCATCATAGTGGATAACGGTTCTGAGGATGAGACACCGCAGATCGCAGAAATGCTCTGTAAAAAATATGACAAGGTAAGATACGAAAGAATCAACATCCGTGGTGTGGGCGCAGCATTCCGCAGAGGAGTGGAGATCAGCCGTGGCGATGTGGTAGGCTATATGGATATCGACCTGTCCACCAATATCAAGCATTTGGGAGAGGCTATCCATCTCTTTGAGACACAGCCGGAGATCGCATATATCAACGGCAGCCGTTTCGCCAGAGAGTCCGATACAAAGGGAAGAAAATGGTATCGTAAGATCACTTCGCAAGGGTTATTGATATTGCTTAAATTATTCCTACGGATGAAATCCACCGACGCCATCTGCGGATTTACCTTTGTACGCAGGCAGACGGCACTTTCCCTGATCGAGGGCAGCAGTCAGGACAATGGCTGGTTTTACATGATCGAATTCCTGCTGCGGGCGGAGAAACGGGGCGTGAAGATCCTGGATTATCCGGTGGAGTGGCAGGAAGACTACAACACCACAGTGAAGGTTTTCAAGACTATCTGCAATTACCTGGTACAGATCGCAAGGCTGTTTTGCGAGTTTTATATTAAGAAAAACATATAAATATAACCGGTCCAGACGGGAAAATATCCGGAGCAGACATTTGAACCGTTAAGGATCATGACTGAAAGAAAGAAGGACGAGACAATGGCACATATTAAGAGAATTGATCTCACAAGAGATGTGGCAGCCCATGAGGATGCCTACAGAGAAGCCATCGAAAAGGTATGTCGGGAGACTGCGTTTTCCGGCGGGAAATATGCAGATACCTTTGATAAAGAATTTGCAGCTTACGTGGGCAGTAAATTCGCCAACGGTGTGAACAACGGTACCTCAGCACTGCATCTGGCAATGCTGGCGCTGGGAGTAGGACCGGGAGACGAAGTCATTGTACCGGCCAATACTTATATTGCCACCGCATGGGGGGTAAGCTATACGGGAGCGACACCGGTATTTGCAGACTGTACACCGGATACCTGGGAGATCGATCCTTCGGTGCTGGAAGCGAAGATCACAGACAGGACGAAGGGCATCATCGGAGTACATCTTTACGGACAGCCTTTTGATTATGCGGGAGTACGTGAGATTGCCGACCGCCATGGACTGTTTGTGGTGGAAGACTGTGCCCAGGCCCATGGTGCGCAGTTCGAGGGCAGAAACGTGGGAACTCTGGGGGACCTTGCCTGCTTCAGCTTTTATCCCGGCAAGAATCTGTATGCCTTCGGTGAGGGCGGCAGTGTTACCTGCCAGAAAGAGGAATATTATAAGCATATTGACCGCCTGAAGAATCAGGGCTGTGATGTGCGTTATTATCATGATGAGATCGGATATAATTATCGTCTGGAAGGCCTGCAGGGTGCCGTGTTAAGTGTCAGCCTGAAATATCTGCCAGAATGGACAAAGAGACGTCAGGAGATTGGCCGCAGATATCTTGCAGAAATCACCAATCCGTTGATCACCATGCAGAAGCATCCGGAAAATACCACACCGGTATTCCATTTATTTGTTATCACGGTACCGGATCACGAGGATTTCATAAAATATATGGCGGACAATGATGTGGAGTGCAATATGCACTATCCGGTGCCTTGTCATTTGCAGAAGGCATATGCAGATCTGGAATATCATGTGGGAGACTGCCCCAATGCGGAATACCTGGCATCACATTGCGTGACACTGCCGCTGTTCCCCGAAATGCGGGAAGACGAAATTGCCCGGGTGATCGATCTGTGCAATGCTTACAGACAGTAAACAGGCGAAACACATCACGACAGACCGGCAGACATGGTACAGATAGTACCGTGAGTGAGGAGACAGAAGTTGCAGACAACACAGACAGAGATTTCACAGCGCTATCGGGATACGGAGGCAGGCATTTATCTGCGTCTCATGACGTACGAGGATACAGACCGGATCGTGGCATGGCGTAACAGCGATGCGGTACGGAAAAATTTTATCTATCAAGAGCTTTTCACCAGAGCCTCCCATGAACACTGGATCCGGACCCATGTGGAGACCGGGGATGTGGTGCAGATGATCATCTGCGATCTGGAGGACGATCACCCGCTGGGCTCGGTCTATATCCGGGATATCGACAGACATCACAACAAGGCGGAATACGGGATTTTTATCGGGGAAGCAGGAGCCAGGGGCAGAGGTATCGGCACCGCAGCCGCAAAGTTGATGCTGCGTTATTGTTTTGAGACTGAGCACCTCCACAGAATCTATCTGCGGGCGTTGTCGGAGAATATGCAGGCGATCCGCAGCTATGAAAAAGCGGGATTCGTCCGGGAAGGACTGCTGAGGGAGGACGTATGTATCGACGGTGTCTATCGTGATATTGTCTGGATGGCGGCGGTAGACACCGGAGAAAACCGATGAGACTTCAGTAGGACGGAAAGGGAAATAAGGAACGGGATAGGAATATGAAAAAAGTAAGTTTTGTGATCCCCTGCTATCGGTCGGAACATACGTTGCCCCATGTGGTTGCGGAGATCCGGGAGAAGATGGGAGAGCTCACGGAGTATACCTATGATATTTTTCTGGTGAATGATGCATCACCGGACAATACCATGGGGACGATCCGTGAGTTGTGTGAGAAATATGACAACATAAAAGGCATCGGCTTCGCCCGGAATTTCGGGCAGCATGCCGCATTGATGGCCGGACTGCGACACTCCGACGGAGATTATGTGGTGTGCCTGGATGATGACGGGCAGACACCGGCCAATGAAGTGGACAAGCTGCTGGGTAAGCTGGAGGAAGGTTTTGATGCGGTGTATGCCAGCTATGATCACAAACAGCACTCTGCCTTTCGGAATCTGGGAAGCAGGGTCAATGAACTGATGACCCGCATGATGCTGAATAAGCCGGCAGATCTATATATTTCCAGTTATTTTGCGGTGAAAAGATTTGTGGTAGAGGATATGATACGCTATGAGAATTCCTATCCGTATGTCATCGGACTGGTGCTGCGGGCAACGAAGAACATTACCAATGTGGCAGTATGTCACAGAGAACGGGAAGAAGGCAGTTCCGGCTATACCCTGAATAAGTTATTCGGCTTATGGTTCAACGGGTTTACTGCATTTTCCGTAAAACCGCTGCGGATCGCCACGACACTGGGTGTGGGATGCGCCGGTCTGGGATTCCTCTACGGAATTTACACCATTATCAAACGACTGGTAAATCCTAATGTGCCCATGGGATTCAGTGCACTGATGGCAGCCGTTGTATTTTTCGGGGGAATGATCATGATCATGCTGGGACTCATCGGAGAATATGTAGGTCGTATTTATATCAGCATGAATAATTCTCCCCAGTATGTGATACGGGAAAAAATTCATCTGGGAGATGAAAACAGCAAAACAGAAGGGTAAAAGGAAATCGCATGGAGAAAAGGCGTTTTGTGGAATGGTGGAAAGAGGATAAGCGTTATATTACGTTACTTAAAGCAGTGCTGTTGGCATTGCTGCCCCTGCTCTGCTGTCTGATACGGACCGTTGTAGAAGGAGAGAGCATCAGCCGGGTATATCTTCCGGCTTCGGAGTGGAATGATGAGCTGTTTTATTTCAAACAGGTGGAAGGCATCGTAAATTATGGCTTCCCACAGGGGTATTTTGGATTTAATGAAAGTCATGCACTACAGCTGTCTTTTGCGGCATGGAGCCCGGTGCTGGTATTTCCCTGGATCCTTTGGGGACTTCTCTTTGGCTGGAATCTGCTGTCACCGGTGATCTGTAATATCGTGCTGCTGTCCATCACCATGTTTGTATTTGTATGGCTGGTAAAGCCGGACTGGAAGCAGACGGGGATTCTGGCAGTACTGTTTTCCCTGTTCACCTTATTTGTCAGATATATGCTGTCAGGTATGCCGGAAGTGATCTGCTTCAGCATGCTGATACTGTTCTACGGTGTTGCCATGAGCTATTTGAAAAAAGAGAGCAGGGCAAAATTGATCGCCATGTTTGTGATCTCAGTGTTGTTGACATTGATGCGGCCGTATATGCTGCTGTTTCTGGGGCTGGCCTGCTTTTTCTGGATCCGTAGAAACCGGAAGACCGGATGGATCGGGTCAATTCTTGTGGTGGCAGTAACGGGGATCGCATATGCGCTGATCAAACATTATCTGGGGGCAGAATACTTTACTCCCCTGTTTTATACCGACTGGATCACCACCTTTTTCACGGATGGTATTGCGGCGGGGTTCCGCAATTTCTTTGGAACACTTCACTGGAAGGGACTGGAATTCTATAGACATTGTGTCTCCGGTATCCGGAACGGACTGGCATCCGGAGCCTTCTTTGATGGATATCTGCTGCTGTTTTTGATCCTGCTGGCACAGATCTATGGGGACAGAAAAAGACTGCGTACAGCGGAACAGGTGGAAAAGATCGTCATGAAGCCGGAGAACCCGGAAGTACGGAAAGCTGTGTTTGGTCAGATGATGCTCACTGAAGAGCAGAAAAAGGCATTGCGGGATGAACTTGTGATCTTGATCCACTTTGCGATCAGCCTGGCTGCCATGTTGTTTGCACACCTTCTGATGTACAAGATGGTGGAGGGCAGTAAGCATTTTCTGACGTTTATCGCAGCGGGTGTCTTCATAGTAAGTATGCTGGATACCAGATATTATAAGAAGGTGGCGCTTCTGGGAGCAGCTTTTGTGTACCTGTACAGTTATCAGGGGACGGAGCCCTATGATTATCAGGTGCCGTATGTGACAGAGGAACGGCAGGAGCAGGTAACCTACTGGCAGGAAATCTTTGCCGAGAAGCTGGCATTGGATACCGGACAGGTTCCGAATTATGAAAACGTGGTGATCTGGACTTTCGGGGATGAGACGCCGGAGGGAAATGAGAATCTGAAATGGCAGCTTTTATACAGTGTCCCCAAGGGATTCGGTATCAGTTGCTGTGAACGGGAATATGTAACCGGGCATCTGACAGAGCTTCAGAGCCGTTATCTTGCAACGGTGAGCGGCGGAGCCATTGACGAACAGTGCCTGGCAGCAGGCTATGAGGAACTGGGCCGGGATGCTGATATGGTACTGTATCGCAGGTATTAGACCTGTAAGGAACGGACAAAATCTATGAGGGGAAGCAGATCATAGTATAACAGTTTTAAATTAACTACCCCATATCACTTGCC
>ULXU01075803.1_pt1 | contig 12612 bp, 10 predicted proteins | sample 1961521 | NCBI WGS metagenome assembly ULXU01 (sample SAMEA4835845, study PRJEB28245) | human gut metagenome | biome: gut microbiome; material: fecal sample | place: Denmark | collected 2008
CTGCATCGTGCCGAGCGTGGCCGCATAGGATGAGCCGGTGCGTCCCGCCATGATGATGCCGACCATAATCGCCGCCATAATGCGCGTCATGCCGAGCGCCACCATGCTGGCAACATAAATACCCGCGCCGAAAGTCCGCAGCTGCAAGGCGCCGACAAAAGCGAGAATCAATCCTACCAGAAAGCTGACCAGCGCAATAATGCCGACGGCTTTGTAGCTGCAGTCGCCGAAAATAAACCAGAAGTCTTTGCGCCGCCAGATAGCGCGCCCCGAAAAAAAGCGCAGCAGCGACAGATTTGTCTCGTGCATAAAGCGCAGGGCGCTTTTTACCTGTTCATATATGATAAAACTTTTTTTGCCAATCCGCTCAAGCAGTCCGCTTTGCGATACGGCATCTTTCGGCGGCCTGTTTTCCACCTTGAGCGCCAGTGTCAGCATATCCCGGATATTTTTCGGCAGGCGGCTTAAATCCAAAGTAAGCCCTGCCGCTTGGATTTGTTTGGCCAGCCCGAACAGTTCCGCTGCCGGCAACGAGGCATAGGGCTGCCCTTCCGGGGTTTCGGCAAAAATCTTTGTCTGGCCGCGTTCTTTCAGCTGTTGCAGACGTGTCGAATCAAGGCCAGATGCGGTATTGTTCTTCAACTTTTCGGAAGAGCCGCTGTCAGGCTCTCCGTAAAGCAAAAGCACAAAATCCCCGTTATTTTCTTTTAGCGTAACTGCCATGTCTTCTTTTCCGTCTATTTTATTCAATCTTTCCGGCTTTTTCCGGTTTTGCCCAAGTTCTTGTTTCTTTTTGTTTTGCCGGATTTAGCCAAGTTCTTGTTCCTTTTTGTTTTTTCGGTTTTGCTCGTTTTTTTCAGTTTTCTGTACCTCAGCGCTCCCAATAAGTCTTTTTTCGGCCTGCAGTAAATTGGCTTCGGCCGTTCTTTCGTTTTCAGGCATTTTTCAAATTCGCCCGGCACACGTCAACAGCTGCCTGATTTGCGGTTTCGTGCGCTTCCTGTTGGGATGCTCCTTTCAGAACGGCCGCAGTAAACGTTCCGGCAAAGGCATTGCCTGCACCAAAAGCGAAAGCCTGCCTGATGCCGCTGTTTTTGACAACGGTAACGTCGTCGCCGTATACGCGGCTTTCCTTGGCCATATCGGTCAAAATCAAATATTTGAGCCCGTAGTCCTCTTTAAGGCGGAGACAGAAATCGTCAGGGCTGCCGCTGATTTTCAGCATCGCTTTGAGCGTTTTCAGCTCGTCGGTATTAAGTTTGAGGATATTGGCTTTCGTCAGCAGTGTTTCAATCGTCTGCTTGTCGTAATATTCCTGCCTGATATTAATGTCAAAGAACTTAAGGGCTTTTTCCGGGGCGCAGTCGATTAAGTCCAAAATCGTATTGCGGGAATAGGTTTTTCGAAGAGCCAGAGTGCCGAAAAAGACGGCATCGGCGTTTTTGATGCAGGTTTCTGCCGCTTCCGTATACGGAATATAGTCCCACGCCGCATTTTCCAGAATATGGGCCGTATGCCCGCCGCTCGGACTCCTGAAGATAAGGACCCGCCCGGTAGGATAGGGGGTAATTGCCAGCACGGGTTTTATTCCGAACTTATTAAGTTCCGCAACCACTTCGCGCCCGAGGTCGTCGGCGCCTATGGCGCTGATAAGGTGTCCGTCCGCACCTGATTTTACGGCATAATGCAGAAAATCTGCCGGTGCGCCGCCGAGCTTTCTGCTGTCGGGCAGGATATCCGATACAATTTCTCCGATGGCTGCCACTTGTGGCTTTTTTGTTTTTCCGGTCATAGCGCCTCTTGTTAAAAAAAAATTAAAATTTAGTTAATACGATAATCTTGTTTTTTCATAGAGTCAATGCCGTTCATATTTGTTCAACCGCAAATCAAGGCTTTCTTTCAATAATTGCCTGACATGTGCCGCGTCCAGTTTGCACAGGTCTGTGCCGTGGCTGATGCGGTAGGCGGACTTATAGTTTAAACAGTCTTTGTTGTTGCGCATCTGCCCATAGCTTGAAAGAGTAAACGTAACCTCTCCGGGCTCTTTGCCGTAAAGGGCAATGTTTTTCATGACCGACGGGCGTCGCAGGATTTCCCCGTCGGCGCCGACAATCGCCAGACACGTATGTTCGGGCAGGTAATATTCGCAAAACAGGTTGTTGTTGTCAAACGCAAGGATAGGCTTGTCTTTGGGAACAAAGGCCTTGATGTCATGCGCCAGATTGTAAAAGCCTCGGTCAAAAAATGCCGCCTTGAAATCACCGTAAGTGCCGGCAAAACCAAGCAATGCGATAATAATGAAACCTCTGGGCAAAAAGGAGCTTTTTGCCAGCACCGCCGCACCTGCGGCATACCATATCAATGAAAAAATATACATGTAGCGGGTTGTAACCATCGGACGCACCGTAACGGACAGCAGGATAAGCAGCAGATATGTCGCCAGCACCGTTCCTGCCGCTGTAGTAAGCAATTTGCTGTTTGAATCCGGTTTTGTCATTTTGCCGCCGGCCACGTCCGTCACGCCGCATATGACGATAAAAGTCAGGGATGTTGCGGCAAGGGTTGTGGCAATAAAAAACGGGGATTGCCAGATTTCTGCCGCCGGCGGAGTTGTGAAAAATTGCGCGCTGACTCTGACGAAATCCATTGTAACGTACCAGTTTCGGCTGATTTCCCCGCCGGTAGACAGCGGTACTGCCAGCCAAGGTGCGAACAGCAGCGCTGCGGCGCCGGCTGTCGCCAGAAAAGGCTTGAGCTGTTCAAAGCGCCGTGTCCGCAGAATGTCTGCCAGCAGAAAAAGATACAGGAACATCAGCCATAAGGCACAGTAATAATGGGAATACAAAGCCAAAACCGTCGCTGCTCCGAGCTTAAAGTAATCGCGCAGCTCCGGCTGTTCCGAGACCCGCAGGCCGTAGACCAGTGCCGCCAGCATCAAAAAAGCGGAAAGCATATAGGTTCGCACCTCAAATGCCAGCCACAGCGATTGAGGCATCAGCAGCATCAGAGCAACCAGCCATAGAGCCGTCCTGTCGCCGTAGTCTTTTCGTACTTCCGTTACGGCAAAAAGCTGTGCCGCAAGCAGCAGAATATATGAGGCGAAATGGGCTCCCCATATCTCGTATTCGTTCGGGAACAGCGCCAAAATCCCTTTCAGGTAAAGGTAATAGAGCGGCGGCTTGGAATCTTCGGTTAAAAGCAAATGGAACATATCGCCCAAACTGTCTTTGGCCATCAGAACCGAGTATATTTCGTCAGTCCATAAGTTCAGGTTGTTGATAAGCAGGCCGTAAAGTACTGCCGTTATCCCAATGAGCAGGCAGGCTTTTCCGGCGAAACTGTGCCGGATTGTTGCCGAAACGAGTGCAATATATGCGGAAATGTGTGGAAACTTTGTTAAAAAAATACGCATAATCAACTGCTTTCATTGTTAATTTTAAGCCAAGTATAAAACATTTCCCGCCTTGAAGTCAATCGCTGCTCCATACCTGTAAACAGCTATTCTCCACACTCGGGAAAATCGTAAGCCCCCGTTTATTGCATTACGGTAAGAAAATCTTCTCTCTGATTATAAAAGAATCCCCTCTCAGATTATAAAAAAAAAACGCCGCCCATATGCCGGTACGGCGCTTTTCCCTCCCTGAATATTCAGGAAACTCTGGTTTGGCAAACCCGTTTTTTCCGTTTCAGACCGTTTCGGTTAAAGCCAAATTCGAAAAAAGCCGGTTATTTTTTCCCGTTTTCTTTTTTCCCGTTTTCTTTTTCAAAATAGCTGATAAGCCATTCATAAAACGGGTTGGCAAACTCTTCGTTCAGTGCCCGCGCCTTTTCAAGGCTGAGCTCTTTTTTTGCAAACGCCGCCTCGGTCAAAATCGTGCAGGCATCTTCCCTAATATCGGCCGAACCTCCGGAAATCAGCCATTCCTCGGTTGCTTCGCCTCGCTCGTCCAAAATCTTAACCGCGCCCATGTCCAGAGCCATCAAAGTCGGCGCCCGCCCTTGGATAACCGTAAGCGGCATATCATCTGCCGGCAGCACAACCCGATAAACTTTTTGGCTGAGCACAAGCTTTTCCGGCATATAGATTTTTAAGTCGATATTTGCTGTCATGGCTTATGCTGCGCCTTTCATCTGTTCGGCCTTTTCCAGCACTTCTTCTATCGTTCCGACCATATAAAAAGCCTGTTCGGGAATATCGTCGTACTTGCCTTCCAAAATGCCCTTAAAGCCTTTAACGGTATCTTCCAGATTGACAAAGCGGCCTTTCTTCCCGGTAAAGACCTCGGCGACATGGAACGGCTGCGACAGAAACTTCTGAATTTTCCGGGCTCGCGAAACTACCATCCGGTCGTCATCGGATAACTCGTCCATGCCCAGGATGGCGATAATGTCTTGCAGGGAACTGTATTTCTGCAAAATCTCCTGTACGCCGCGGGCTACATTGTAATGCTCTTCGCCCACAATGTCGGGATTCAAAATCCGGCTGGTCGAATCAAGCGGGTCAACCGCCGGATAAATGCCGAGTTCGGAAATTTTTCGTGACAGAACCGTCGTCGCGTCCAAATGGGCGAAAGTCGTAGCCGGCGCCGGGTCGGTCAAGTCGTCGGCCGGGACGTAAACTGCCTGTACCGAAGTAATGGAACCGTTTTTCGTTGAGGTAATGCGTTCCTGCATGGAACCCATATCCGTACCGAGTGTCGGCTGGTAGCCCACGGCAGACGGAATACGCCCCAGCCGCGCCGAAACTTCTGACCCCGCCTGTGTGAAACGGAAGATGTTGTCAACGAAGAACAACACGTCCTGATGTTCCACATCGCGGAAATACTCCGCCTCGGTCAGCCCGGTCAAAGCCACGCGGGCACGTGCTCCGGGCGGTTCGTTCATCTGTCCGTAGACCAGAACAGTTTTTGACTTGTCGCCTTCAAGGTCGATAACGCCGGATTCTATCATTTCATGGTACAAATCGTTGCCTTCGCGCGTCCGCTCGCCGACGCCCGCGAAAACCGAATAGCCGCCGTGCCCTTTGGCGATGTTGTTAATCAGTTCCATAATCAACACCGTCTTGCCGACGCCTGCGCCGCCGAACAAACCGATTTTTCCGCCTTTGGAATATGGTTCAAGCAGGTCGATTACCTTAATGCCGGTAACAAAAATTTCCGGGTCTGTCGACTGATCGATAAATTCCGGCGCCTCGCGGTGAATCGGCATATACTCCTTGGTGTTGATTTTGCCGCGTCCGTCAACTTCGTTGCCGACAACATTGATAATGCGTCCCAAAAGTTCCGGCCCGACCGGAACCGTAATCGGCTTTCCCGTATTGTAAACTTTAATGCCGCGGCTCATGCCGTCCGTGGTATCCATCGCAATCGTGCGGACGATATTTTCGCCGAGGTGCTGCTCTACTTCCAACACCAGGCGCCGCCCGCCGACTTCGCATTCCAGCGCGCTTAAGATTGGCGGCAGAACTTTGACGTTTTGAAATTTGACGTCAACAACCGCCCCCATAACCTGATAAATTTCGCCGAGTTTGTCCGAACCCTCCTGTTCCTTTATCTTTTGGCGCAGCTCGGCCAGACGCAAATCCGCCTCTTTTTTGAGGTCTTGCATTTCCGCTTTTTCTTCAGCTTCTTTTTTCTTTCTTGCCACCATCTCTTTTTTTACTCCTAATGTTTCTCCGCATAAAAGCGCCTTGTTCGCTGTTACATCGCCTCTGCCCGGCGACATTCCTTTGTCATATCGTCTCTGCCCGGGCGATATTTTACTGTCATATTGCCTCGCCCGGCGACATTCTCCTGTTACATCGCTTCTGCTCCGGCGACGATTTCCGTAAGTTCGGTCGTAATCGCGGATTGCCGCAGACTGTTGTACTTAAAGGTCAGCGAGCTTATCATATCGCGGGCGTTGCGGTTGGCATTGTCCATTGAACTCATGCGCGCTGCATGTTCGGAAGCCTGCGAATTGATGAGGATTTCAAACATGGCCGTCCGCATATAAACGCGCGAAAGCTTTTGCAACAGTCCGAGCTTGTCCGGAAGATAGCCATAAAAAGCATCGCCGACCCGATTCAGGCTTTCGTCTTCCGGTGCCGTAGCAATGTCAAACGGAATCACCTGTTTGGAAACCAGCGTCCGCGACAGTCCGGATAAAAAGTCGCTGTATACGATTTCGCAGATATCTGCGCCGTATTGCTCTTTCTTATTCCAGACATCATGCAAAAAACTCATCGCCTCTTCGTAGGTTAAGTGTTTTTTGATAACATTCGGATAGCTGCCTTCGATTTCGGTAACGCCGAGCCTTTTTAAGCCGGACAGCCCTTTTTTGCCGTAACAGAAGACCACCGTCCGTTTGCCCTCTTTGTGCAGTTCGTCGATGCGCCGCTTGGCTTCTTTGGCAATTTGCGAATTGTAGCTGCCGCACAAGCCCCGGTCGGATGCCAGAACAAATAAGGCATAGACTTTCGGATTCTTTGGCTGCACGAGCATTTTCGGCAGCATATACGAAACGCCTTTTTCAGCAGCCTCCTGCTTGAGCGAAACCAAAACGTTTTTGATATTGACAATCATCATCTTTTGGAACAATTCGCTTTTTTCCAAAGTCAGCTGGGCGCGGCGGAATTTGGACGCCGCGACCATCTTCATTGCCGAAGTGATTTTCTGTGTCGACTTAATGCTTTCAATCCGGGTTCGGAGTTCTTTTAAGCCTGCCATAATCTGCCCTCTTCGCTATGCACTGTTTCCATTATGCTGCTTTCTCCGCCGCTTTCTTTTTAAAAGCGTCAAGGCATTGCTGCATATAAGTGCCGAGTTCTTTTTCCAGCTCTTCGGAAATAGCCTTCTTGTCGCGGATTTCTTTTATAATGCTGTTTTTCTCGCGCTTAATGCTCTCCAGCAGAAACTTTTCGAAATCCTTAACCTGGCTGACTTCCAGCCCGTCCAAAAAGCCTTTGGCACCTGCAAACAGGGAAACGACCTCGTCTTCCAGCGCCAGCGGATGGTAAACCGGCTGTTTCAGCAGTTCTGTCAGGCGGACACCGCGTTCCAGTAGTTTTTTCGTCGCTGCGTCCAAGTCGGACGAAAACTGTGAGAAAGCTGCCATTTCACGGTATTGCGCCAAATCCAGTTTCATCGTGCCGGCCACCTGTTTCATTGCTTTAACCTGTGCGGCGGAGCCGACGCGGCTGACGGAAATGCCGACATTGACTGCCGGCCGGACGCCTTGGTAAAACAGTGATGTTTCCAAGAATATCTGCCCGTCGGTAATGGAAATGACGTTCGTCGGAATATAGGCTGAAACGTCTCCGGCCTGCGTTTCAATCCCCGGCAGCGCCGTCAGCGAACCGCTTCCGCGTTCCTCATCAAGTTTTGCCGCCCGTTCCAATAGTCTTGAATGCAGATAGAAAACATCGCCCGGATAGGCTTCGCGCCCCGGCGGACGGCGCAACAGCAGCGACATCTGGCGGTATGCCGTCGCCTGCTTGGACAGGTCGTCGTAGAAAATGACGGCGTGCATGCCGCGGTCACGGAAATATTCGCCCATTGCGCAGCCTGCGTAGGGGGCGATAAACTGCAGCGGCGCCGCATCGGAAGCCGTTGCCGCCACGACGATTGTATAATCCAGAGCACCGTAGTCTTTTAAGGTTTTGACCACCTGCGCCACCGTCGAGCGCTTTTGCCCGATGGCAACGTAAATGCAGAACAGCTTGTCCTTGTCGTTCTTGGCTGCGTCATTGACGGCTTTCTGGTTGATAATCGTATCAACAATTATCGACGTTTTTCCCGTTTGGCGGTCGCCGATGATAAGTTCGCGTTGCCCGCGCCCGATAGGAATAAGCGAGTCGATGATTTTTAAGCCCGTCTGTACCGGCTCGTGTACGCTGCGGCGCTCAATAATGCCCGGCGCTCGCGTTTCAACGTTGGCAAATTCTTTGGCCTTGACGGCACCGAGTCCGTCAATCGGCTGCCCCAGCGCATCCACGACGCGTCCCAGCAGCTCTTTTCCGACCGGAACACTGACGATTTTGTTTGTGCGCTTGACCGTATCGCCTTCCTTAATCTCTGCATCTGAACCGAAAATAACCACGCCGACGCTGTCTTCGCCGAGGTTCAGCGCCATACCCCTGACGCCGGACGAAAACTCGACCATCTCATTGTATTCGACGCCGGTCAGCCCGTAAACCGTGGCAATGCCGTCGCCGACCGAAAGCACGCGCCCGACTTCTTCCATATCCGGGTTAAAATTGTACTGTTCGATTTTCTCTTTCAGAATTGCGGAAATTTCCTCTGCTTTGACCGCCATGTTATTTTCCTTTCTTCACCCTGTCTGTTACGTTCGTCCTGCCTGTTTCTCTTGCCCTGCGCGTCTTGTTTGTCGCGCCCGCCCAGCAAGCTTTGTTTGCTTTGTCTGTGGCATTCGTCCTTTGCACTGTGTCTGCCGTATATGTTGCAAAAATCATTTCTCTCAGCCTCCGTCTTATTGCGAGCCGCTTTTAATCAACTGCCCGATGCGCCCGAGTTTGCTTTCCAGCGTGTCGTCAATCAAAAAGGATTTGAAACGAACCCGCAGTCCGCCCAAAACCTCCGGCTTAACCGTATATTCCAGCAAAATAGGCGCTTTCAGTTTTGTTTCCAGCACGCTGCGCAGCTTTTTGTCCTGTGCCGCCGTCAGTTCGACTGCCGTTTCCACCCGGACTTCGACAATCCCTTTGTCCTGATAGTAAAGTTTGATAAACTCGTCCAAAATCAGGCCCGTCGCCTTTAATTTGCCGTTTTCGGCGATAAGAGCGAGGGTTTCGGCCGTAATTGAAGATAGGTTTGTCTTTTTTGCCAGATTCTCAATAATCTTGCGCTGGATTTTGCGGTCATCGCCCGGCGCAGCCAGAAGATTCCACAAGGCAGAGTCCTGATTGTAGGCCGCTTTTAACAGTTTGGCTTCTTCAAACGCTTTGTCTTCAATCTTTTTGTCCTTTGCCGCATCAAGCCAGGCTCTGGCATAAACTGACGCCGTTTTGAACTTCGAAATTTTCTGCATTTGCGTTTCTGTCCCTGATACAATCCTTTCCGCCTGCGTTCGGCAAACGCCTCAGCGCGGCAAAATTAAACCACTAAAAACATAACTACAGCAAAATTACTTATTTTGAATTAAAATTTCCACACTTAAACAAACTTTATGCCATAAAATTTATGAAAAAAGGTATGGATAATAAAAAAAGCCTCTTCCCGGAGGGAAAAAGCCTTTCATTAATTTACCTGCGCTGGGGCATAAATATTCCGACTGCAAACAGAAACCACCAGTCAAGGGTATGTCCGTTGACTGTGCCGATATACGAATTGCCCAGATTGTCATAAAGCCCGTCTTCCGCGATAAACCAGCCGTTTTTTAACATTTTGACCGCCGTATCGTTGGTAAACAGGAGTCTCTTGCCGTCTGCGCCATATATGCCGGCCTTGGCGCCGTCTTCCGCATACCGCACGGACATAAAGTAACAGCCGTTGGCAAAAACGCCGGCTGCCTTAAGCCTGCTGCCGAGGCACTCGCCGTTTGCCTTAAAAAGGGAAACGCCTTCACTGTCGTCAATCTTATACCATCCGTTCCAATACAGTTCGGAACCTGCGGAAAAAGCCGCCGTCTGAATGCCGTCCGCCGTAAAAACCGCTTTTTCGCCGTTTTCTTTGACCAGCATAAACTTGCCGTCTGCCGCCTCGAATATGCGTTTGATGCCGCCGACAAGAATAGGCTGTGCATTGTTTTTGTACAAATAAGCCATATTGTTTCTGAGAAGAACCGCGCTCCAGCCGTTTTTGAGCTTTTGATGCCTTTTAATCAGCCCGCCGTAAATCATGCGAACGTCTGCGGGAATGTCTTTGCCCCCGGAAAATAATAATTTAAAGTCCATAATGCTGTTTGTTAAAGTTATAATAATTTTTATCTGTATTAAAATTTATGTTTTTAGAAGCGGATTGTCAAACGGAAATTTATATCGGCAAAAGAAATTTTTGCCTCCCGCCGTAGCTTTGTCAGCCTCAGTTCCCTTAAAAATCGGCCGCCGCACGCCTCAATCGACAGTCCTCTGTCTCCGTGCGCCACAATGGGCTGTTTCCTGCTACAACTTGCTGAGGCCGGCTTTCCTCCGCTGCGCCGTTTTCATATTCATATATCCGTGTTTTTGATATAGTTTTTTTACATAAAGGAATATGGGTTAATGTCCACGTCTACGCGGACGTTGCTTTTGATCTTGACCATGTTGAGCCATTTTTTCAGAACTTCCTGAATGTTAACGTTTTTTGCCGTCTTGAGCAGCAGGCGGTAGCGGTATCTGCCGCGCAGCAGATTCATCGGCGCCGGCGCCGGGCCGAGCGTTTCTATCAGTTCCGTATTCGGCGCGCATTTGCCGAGATAATATGCCGCTGCTTCCGCCGCCTGCTGGTTTGCCGACGAGATAATCAGTGCCGCCAGTTTGCCGTAAGGGGGCATATGCAGCAGCCGCCGCGAACTTTTTTCAATCTCGATAAAAGCTTCCCGGTTATGCTCGATCACCGCCTGCAATACCGGATGGTCGGGATAGAGCGTCTGCAGATAGACCACGCCTTTTTTCTCGCCGCGTCCCGCACGCCCGGAAACTTGCGCTAGCAGTTGGAACGTCTGTTCGCTTGCCCTGAGGTCGGTTCCCATCAGCCCGAGGTCGGCATCGACCACGCCCACCAGCGTCAAATCGGGAAAGTTATGTCCCTTGGCCAGAATCTGCGTACCGATGAGAATGTCAATTTCCTTGTTTGCCGTCCGGTGGATAACGTCCGAAATCTGCTTGTAGTTGGTGGTAATGTCGCTGGAAAGGATGGCAGTGCGCGCTTCGGGAAAACGGTTGCGCACTTCTTCGGCGATTCGCTCCACGCCCGGGCCGCACGCGGTTAATCCGTCTTCCGAACCGCATTCGGGGCAGCGTTTCGGCGTAAACATCTTAAATCCGCAATGGTGGCAGATTAATTCACCGGTAATGCGATGTTCGGCAAGCCACGCCGTGCAGTGCGGACATTGGATTCGGTGTCCGCAGTCCCGGCAGATGAGCAGCGGAGCATAACCGCGCCGGTTCAGAAACAGCATGGACTGTTCGCCGCGCTTGAGATTTGCGGCAAGCTCGTCAACGAGTGTCGGCGCCAGAAACGACACGCCCCACGGGCCTTTCTGCGGTTTGTCTTTTTTAAGGTCAAGGATTTTAATTTCCGGCAGCACTGCCTTGGCAAAGCGCTTGGTCAGTTTCACGCAGTCGTATTTGCCTTCTTCAACGTTGACGATGGTTTCCAAATCGGGAGTAGCCGTGGACAGGATAACCGGAATTTTCTCCAGATGTGCGCGCAGTACCGCCATGTCCCGCCCCTGATAGGTAACGAGGCTTTCCTGCTTGAACGAATGGTCGTGGCTCTCGTCAACGACAATAATCCCTAAGTCCGCAAACGGCAGAAACAGCGCCGACCGTGCTCCGACCACGACTTTCGCCTTGTTGAGCGCTACCGCTTTCCAGGTTTTTGCCTTGTCTTTGACGCCGACTTCCGAGTGCCAGATAAACGGCGTAACCCCGAACCGCAGTTCAAACCGCCGCAGCCATTGCGACGTCAGGGAAATTTCCGGCACCAGCACCAGAACCTGCTTGTTTTGTGCCAGCGCTTCGGCAACGGCCTCAAAATAAACCTCGGTCTTGCCCGAACCGGTAACGCCGTCCAGGAGAGTTGCCGAAAAGCCGCTGCCGACCTTGCGTACGAGAATGTCCGCCGCCGCCTGCTGTTCCTCCGTCAGCGCTGCCGTTTTGTTCAGGTTGACTTTTTGTTCTTCGGCTTCTTCGTTGATAAGTACGTCTTTTTTATAAAGAAATCCGCTTTTAATCATCGCGGTGATAATGCCGCTGCTGGCGCCGGTTGCGCTGATGATTTCTTCTTTTTCCGCTTCGAGCCCGCCGTCCAGAAAGTCAAACACCGCCTTGCGCGCTTCCGTAATGCGGATGCCGTCCAGATTTTCGTTTTTTATTTTCAGGCCGTAAAGCGTAACTTTCTGCTTGGGCAGCTGGTTGCTTTTCATGCCCAGTACCATTTTCAGCACCATTCCCAGCGGAGCCAGGTTGTATTCTGCAGTTTTGCGGATAAAGGCCGTCATCTCCGCCGTCAGGCGCGGCAGCTGCACCACGGATTTGATTTGTTTTATCTTTTTCGGGTCAATGTTTGCGCTCTGTCCTTTTTTCCAGACGACGCCGACCAGTTCCTCCCGGCCGAAAGGAACTTCGACCAGCTGTCCGGGAACAAGCTCCTCTTCCGTCGTATAATCAAAAACGTCGTCAAAGGGCAGGGGAAGGAGAACGCCGTAAACCGCCATTGCCGGCTATGCCCCGATAACCAGCGTCTGCCCGTCCAGCCTGACGGCAACGCCGCTGTCGCCGAGATAGGCCAGCAGGTAGTAAAGCGGTGCGTAGGAAGATATGTTTTCCTCCGCTTCTCCGCCGTCCAGAACGCGGGCAATGTTTGCAAGTTTTGCCTTGTTGAGCGGCGTGTCGGATTCTGCCGTAACCAGCAGCGCGTCGTCCGTTTGTTTGACGGCAATCTTTCCGCCTTTGACAATCGTGTCCGCCAT
>ULXU01070409.1_pt1 | contig 12556 bp, 10 predicted proteins | sample 1961521 | NCBI WGS metagenome assembly ULXU01 (sample SAMEA4835845, study PRJEB28245) | human gut metagenome | biome: gut microbiome; material: fecal sample | place: Denmark | collected 2008
CGGACGGTTCCAGAATTAATCTGAAAAAGCCGTCTATTGATACTGGTATGGGGCTGGAGCGAATCGCCGCCATTCTGCAGGGTGTGCATTCCAATTTTGATATTGACACGTTCCAGCATCTGATTAAGGCGATTGCGGATATGGCCAACACCGACCCGAAAGGACCGCTACAGGCATCGCACAACGTGATTGCCGACCACCTGCGGGCAATGAGCTTTTTGATTGCCGACGGCGTACTGCCTTCCAACGAAGGACGCGGTTATGTTCTGCGGCGGATTATGCGGCGGGCGATGCGCCATGTTTATATGCTCGGAGTAAAAGAGCCGATGATTTACAAGCTGCTGCCGGTTTTGCAGAAAGAAATGGGCGAAGCCTATCCGGAACTTTATCGCTTTGACAAACTGATTACGGAAACCATCAAGGCAGAAGAAACCCGTTTCGGCAAGACGCTGGACAAAGGCATGCGCCTGCTGGACGACGAAACCTCGCAGCTAACCAAAGGCGACACGCTCAACGGCGAAACGGCATTTAAACTGTATGATACCTATGGCTTCCCGCTTGATTTGACGCAAGATGCGTTAAAAGGCAAAGGAATTGAAGTTGACGTTGCCGGGTTTGATGCAGCAATGGCCAAGCAGAAAGAAGAAGCACGCAAGAACTGGGCCGGGTCGGGCGATGCCGGCACCGAAAAAATTTGGTTCGAAGTTAAAGAAAAAATCGGCGGAACAGAATTTTTAGGCTATAAGACGACCAAGAGCGACGGCATTGTCAAGGCTTTGGTTCAGGACGGCAAAGAAGTTGACAGTGTGAAAAGCGGCGAATTTTATCTGGTTGCCAACCAGACGCCTTTTTACGGCGAATGCGGCGGACAGGTCGGCGATACCGGCATTATCTGCGGTAAAAGCTTCAAAGCGGAAGTTTATGACACCAAGCGTAAGCTGGATACGGTTTTCGTTCATTGTTGCCGCATGATTGAAGGCAAAGTTAAAGTTGAAGACTTTGCATCTTTTGAAGTCAACGAAACGAATCGGAAACAGATTTGCGCTAACCATTCGGTTACGCATTTGGTACACAAAGCGTTGCGGACGATTTTAGGCGAACATGTTACGCAAAAAGGATCGCTGGTTGCGGCGGACAGAATGCGGTTTGACATTTCACACCCGAAGCAAATCACCGCAGACGAACTAAAGCTGGCCGAAGATATGGTTAATGCGGCCATCCGTGCCAATTATCATGTCAACACGGTATTGATGAATCAGGATGAAGCCGTTAAAACCGGCGCAATGGCATTGTTCGGCGAAAAATACGGCGAAGAGGTTCGCGTGGTTACGATGGAAAAAGACGGAGAAGTTTATTCGCGCGAGCTGTGCGGCGGAACGCACGTTTGCGACACCGGAGAAATCGGCTATTTCAACATCATTTCCGAATCTGCGGTATCGGCCGGCGTACGGCGTATTGAATGCGTTACCGGCAAAGGCGCGGAAGAATATGTCGATGCGATGGAAGATAAACTGCATTGTGCCTGCAACACGCTGAAAACCAACATCAACGATTTGGAAGCACGTATCGGCAACCTGCTGGAAGAAAAGAAAAAGCTGGAAGCGGAAGTGTTTAACCTCAAGAAAACGCTGGCCAGCGGCGGTGCGGCAAAGAGCAGCGAAACGGAAGTTGTCAACGGCGTGAAATTTATCGGCAAGGTTATCCCGGACGTTCATCCGAAGGAATTGAAAGCCTTTATTGACGAGATGAGCCAAAACATCGGTTCGGGCGTTATGGTTCTGGCAACCGATAAAGACGGCAAAGCATCTATTGTCGTTGGGGTTACCAAAGACCTGACAAACAAATATTCTGCGGTTGACCTGGTGCGAATTGCCTCGGCAGCAGTCGGCGGACAAGGCGGCGGCGGCAGACCGGACATGGCTCAGGCGGGAGGCCCTGATGCCAGCAAATTGCAACAGGCTTTTGAAGAAGTCAAAAAGGCGATATAAATAAAAAAGGGCTCTCTGACTGAGAGCCCTTTTTTATTTTTCAGAACTTACAATATGTTATTATATCGTTATTATCTCGTAATTTTTTCCATTCATCAGTCTCTAAATAGTCGTTTATTCTGCTCCATGTTTCTTTTCTTCTTTCTATTTCATCTTCTGCAACACCTTTTGTTTCTAGAAAAGCCTCTTTATACGCCTCTTTCTGCCACTCTAAATAAAATTCTTTCCCTATTACTTCTTCACTGAACGTTTTCACTGTTTTATCTTTGTATTTACACATAAATGGTCTAGCCCCAACATATCCTCCCATTTTATTACGGGCATTATAGTAACCACACAAGACATTATTTTCAGAGGAATATGCTATTTTAGAAAATTTAGCAGAATCTGGATCAATTAAATTACTCCTTATAAGGTTCTCACAGATTAGAATATTACGAAAGTATACGATATATATCGTTAAAACTGTAATTGCAAGTACTCCTAAATATAATGAATATTTTTTCATTTTACCTCCTATATTGTCATATTATTTTGTTTTAGCCATTCTTTACCTACTTTATCTGTACAGAAAAATCCTTTCTCTAAAAGCCTTTTAATATACACGTCATTATAAAAAAATGGAAAAATCAAATTAGATATTCCATACGTAATTAGTGCACATATTAGCATTATAAAAAACCATTTTCCATCACCTCTAAATAGCGGAACAAAACATCCAAACAACAATGTTGTCCATGAATATCCGGTATCACACTGTATTTTCATCCCTGTCTGATTTTGTAATGTAATCATCATTATTTTCCCCCTTTATCATTACTAAGATTCACCAATTGTACACTCTGATACAGCTACAATTTTACAAAATTCTTCTTTGCTTATTCCACCTCTTGATGCGTCTGAGTTTCCACGTTCTTGACGAATGCATATATCATAAACTGTTTCTTCACAAGTTCTTGCACTTGCAACATTTATCAGGATAATCAATATAATAATTGCCTGTAATAAAGTTTTCTTCATAACTAACATCCTTTTATTCAGTTCAAACAAAAAACCCGCTTTAGAAAGCTAAAGGCGGGCGGATGCTAGAAAACCGTATGCAAGTTAAGACGGCTCGGCTTATTGGGGCAGAGCCTTATTCACCGACATCCACCCCATACGGAGGTATGACGTCGGCACTATTTTTAAAGTCGTGTGCGCACGACTAACTTGTATTTATAAAGGGTTTTCTAGGCCCTCGGATTTATCCTTTTCTAGAGAACAGATCCTATTTTGAGATTAGTTTATTTTTTTGAATTAAGCAAGAAAATTATTGCAAAACAGGATAATTTCCGGCATTTTGAAAAAAATCCCGTAAAAATGCGGAAATATCCGGCTATTGTAACCAAAAGATATAAGTTGCCAAAGCCTATATGATAAAGAAAGGATAAGAAAATGGCATTTTGTTTTAATCACTTCAATTTTAACGTTACAAATCTGGAAACAAGCCTTGCCTTTTATGAGAAAGCACTGGGGTTAAAAGAAAACGGACGGATTGAGGCCGAAGACAGCTCTTATGTCATCGTTTATCTCGGCGACGGCAAAACCGGATTCCGGCTGGAACTGACCTGGCTGAAAGACCATCCGCAGAAATACGATTTGGGCGAGTGCGAATTTCACTTGGCAATAACGGCAGACAATTATCAGGAAGCATTGAAATTTCATCAGAAAAACGGCTGGGTTTGTTTTGTCAACGAGGCGATGGGAATTTATTTCATTGAGGATCCGGACGGTTATTGGATTGAAATTCTGCCGCCGCAAAAATAAATCGCAGCATAAATTCCGGAGGCTTTCCCTTGACGTCTGAAAATACAGAAAAAGCGGGGGCATTCCCCGCTCTATTTTTTCTGCTCCAATTGACATCAGCATACTAAAAGAAATAATATCGGATGCCGACGGTGAATTCCTGGATATTCTTCTTAAACGTATCGTCTTCCGGGAATACATAACGGTACATAGCGCGGATACCAATGTTATCGGTCGGATTAAACTGTGCACCGAAACCGGCACGATAGGCGGTGCCTTCAAAATCTTCCATTTTTTTGTTCAGGTTACCGCCGTCCAATGTATATTTACCATATCCCACGGTCGTTAACAGCTCTACTACGCCGAGATTCAACGTATCGGAAACCAAATCTATGCCGTATGCCGCAGGTTTTGTTTTGCTGCCGCCGAAAGCATCGGTTGACGCATACTGCTGATAATATCCTTCTACGGATAAAAAGCCTAAACCTTTTACGCCGGCACTGACTGCGCCGCCGTTCAGGCTGTCAATATCGCCAAATCCGTTCGGCGTGGCGGAAACATAATCCAAACCGACATGCGGCGAAATAATAAAAGCATGGGCATTAAACGAAATCAGCATAGCGACAAGCGCCAAATATATTTTTTTCATTACAAGTTCCTTTTAACAGTTAATATATATTATATTTTTTCTTAGAAGAGCGGCAATTAAGACAACTCTTTTATTACAATGTCCCGGGAAGCCGCATCGTAAACGATTCCCAGTTTTCCCTTGCGAAATTCTTCGGCCGTTTTGCCAAAGACTTCATAACGCCAGCCTTTGAGAATCTGATTTTTAGCTTTTGGATTTTTGATGTATTCGCGCAGATTCTTTTCCGACGTTATCAATCGCGATACGACACCGCAGTCGTTACTTTTTATCTTCAGCAAAAGTTTCAGGACTTCACAAAGGGAATGCTGACTTGGCGGCAGAGTAACATCGCGTTCACGGTCTACACGTCCCAGTGTGCGGTCAAATTTGTCTTCGGTCAGCGATGCCAGAATTTCCGTCATTTCTTTAGCAAGGCGGCTTTTGGCAACATCCGGACGCACCCCGCGAACCCTTTTCATCTCTTCCATATCTTTCGGGAAGGCTGTCGCAATGTTTACCAGCGTTTCATCCTTGATAATATTCTGTCGGGAAACGTTGCGTTCTATCGCCATTTTTTCACGCCATTCCGCCAAAGCTTTCAACGCATTCAAGAATGACAAAGAGTGCCCATTGTGACGAATCCGCAGCCAAGCGTTTTCCGGATTTTGTTCATAATGCGCCGTATCGGCAAAATCTTCCATTTCTTCCGCAATCCAGCTTTCCCGTTTATTTTCTTTCAGATACGAGGCAATTTCGTTATAACATTTAATCAGATGCGTTACATCGCCCGCGGCATATTCCAACTGCTCGGCACTCAGCGGGCGCAGCTGCCAGTTGGTCAAACGGCAGGATTTATCCAGATCCACCCCGCAGTAGGCTCTAACCAGATTTTCATAACTGACACATTCGCCCAAACCGCAGGCCTGCGCCGCTATCTGGGTGTCAAAAACCGGCGTCGGCACCGCACCGGAAAGGTTGTACAGAATCTCAATATCCTGACGGCCGGAATGGAAAACTTTCAGCACTTTTTTATTTTGCAACAGGGCAAAGAAATCGCCGAAGTCCATATTTTCTGCCAACGGGTCTATCAAAAAAGCGCCGTCTTCATAACCGACCTGAATCAGGCAGGGAATGGGGAAAAATGTCTTTTCACGGATAAATTCGCAATCTATGGCTATAACTTTTTGTTTTTTTAATATCTTACAGGCGTCCTGCAGTTCTTGTGTCTTATCTATTAAATTCATTTGGGCGTTCCCTTGTCTTTTGGTTGCAGTTTACGGGGGATTGTTTAAGATTTTTTTAATTTTAGCTTGCATTTATGCCAATTTGGGATAAAAATGGCGGCATTGACGTTGAAACAATTTTTCAGGGGTACTTATGATTGAATACAGAACTCATACCTGCGGCGAACTGAGAACCGCCAACGCAGGCCAAAAGGTCAAGCTTTCGGGCTGGATCCACCGCAAACGCAATTTAGGCAACCTGTGCTTTGTCGATTTGCGCGACCACTACGGCATTACCCAGTGCGTAGTTGACAGCTCCAGCGATTTGTTTAAGAAGCTGGAAGATATCCGGGTGGAAAGCGTCATTACCGTTGACGGCAAGGTTGTGATGCGCGAGAGCGTCAATAAAAACATGCCGACCGGCGACATTGAGGTCAAAGTCAGCGATGTCGTTCTGCATTCCATGGCCGACGTTCTGCCGATACAGGTTTTCGGGGAAGACAACTCGCCGGAAGAGCTGCGCCTGAAGTATCGTTTTCTGGATTTGCGGCGAGAGAAAATCCACAACAATATCATTCTGCGCTGCAAAGTTATCAAACGCATGCGCGAGTTGATGAACGAGCAGGGTTTTCTGGAATATCAGACGCCGATTTTGACGGCTTCATCTCCGGAGGGCGCACGCGACTTTCTGGTTCCATCCCGCTTAAATCCGGGAAAGTTTTATGCTTTGCCGCAATCGCCGCAGCAATTTAAACAGCTGTTGATGGTTTCGGGCTTTGACAAATATTTTCAGATTGCACCGTGTTTCCGTGATGAAGATCCGCGTGCCGACCGCAGCCCGGGCGAATTTTACCAGCTGGATATGGAAATGTCTTTTGCCACGCAGGATGATGTGTTTGCGGTAATGGAAAAGACTATGGGTTCTATTTTCAACGAATTCGGCGAAGGAAAAAAAGTTGACCAGGCGCCGTTTCAGCGTATTGCTTTTAAAGACGCCATGCTGAAATACGGCTCCGACAAGCCGGATTTACGCAATCCGTTGATTATTCAGGATGCAACCGCTTTCTTCAACAATTCCGGGTTCGGCGTTTATGATGGCAAGGCAGCCAACGGCGAGGGATTGCGTGCCATTGTTATCCCCGGCGCAGGAGAGAAACCGCGTTCGTTCTTTGACAAGCTGGACGGTTTTGCCAAAGAAGAAGGATTCGGCGGCATGGCATATGTCGCGCTGTCAGCAAACGGCGCCAAGGGGATTGCCAAATTTTTCTCTGAAGAAAAAATGGCTGAACTTAAAAATATGTTTGGGGTTAAGGACGGTGATGCGGTTGTCTTTATGGGCGGCAATAAAAAACTTATCAGCAAATTTGCAGGAAAAGTCCGCACAAAACTCGGTGAAGAGCTGGATTTGGTTGAGAAAGACGCGTTTCGCATCTGCTGGATTGTCGATTTTCCGTTTTACGAGGAAAACGAAGAAACAGGCGCAGTTGAATTTTCGCACAATCCGTTTTCCATGCCACAGGGCGGAATGGACGCGCTGCTGAACAAGAATCCGTTTGAGATACTGGCTTATCAGTACGACATGGTCTGCAACGGCGTGGAATTGGCTTCCGGCGCAGTCCGAAACCACAAACCGGAAATCATGTACAAGGCATTTGAACTGGCGGGATATGACCACAGCGTCGTGGACAACAAATTCGGCGGTATGATTAACGCATTCAAGTACGGCGCGCCGCCGCACGCAGGATGCGCTCCGGGGATTGACCGCACGGTCATGCTGCTTTTGGACGAACCGATTATCCGCGATGTCATCCTGTTTCCGTTAAACGGCAAAGCGCAGGATTTGCTGATGCAGGCGCCGAATACGGTTTCCGAGCAGCAGTTGAAAGACTTGCATCTGGATATCAAGTCCGACGCATTGGCCTAATATAGCAGACGGCGGCAACCAGACGGCTGCCGCCTTTTCTTTTCTCAGGTGTTTAAAATGCGCTACGGCATCTCTCCGGAAACATATATAGCAAAAGTCTCCGCGGCGGTTATTTGGTTCTGTTTCACTGCCTTTTCTTTATATATTGCCCCGTTTCATGAAATATGGGCTGACGAAGTTCAGGCTTTTTTGATTGCACGCGATGCCAGTTTCAGCGAAATTTTGACAGTTATCCCGCATCAGGAGGGGCAGCCGGTATTATGGCATTTACTGCTGAAATTGCTTATTGCCATATTTGGCGAAGAATTAAACATTACCTATGTTTCAATTGCGGTTATGTCCATAACGGTCGGTATATTTTTATTCTGCTGCCGGGTTCCGTTAATTTATAAAATACTGTTGCCGTTCGGGCATTATTTCCTTTACCAGTACAATATCATTTCACGCAACTACTGTCTGGCATATCTGGCAATGGTTTTGCTTGCCGTGCTTTATGAAAAGAGGCATCGGTATATTTGGAGATATGCACTATCATTGCTGCTGTTTGCAGAATCTGCCGCTTTTTTGGCACCAGTTGCCGCTGTTCTCGGGTTGTTTTGGTTTTCGGAAGCCTATCGGCAGACTTCGGGAAAGCCGTTTCAATATATTGCCCCTATGTGTCTGTTGGGCGGATGCGGCTTGCTTATGCTATGGCAGATCCTGCCGGTCAATATGGTGCAGTACAATATGCGAATCGAGCATATTGAAAATTATCCATACAATGTGCTGGCTCATTTTCCCGAAGCATTTTTTGCCGGTGAAAATACGATGCTGAATCTGACTTTTTTGTTTATCACCGCTTTTTATGCGGTAAAAACGGCAATGAGCACATCTTTTTATGTTAATATGCGGAATAATTTGCCGGTCGTATTGCGTTTTACAACAATTTGGAGCGTTTTCATTGCCGCTTATTTTGCTGTCCGCCCGATGTACTATCACCAAGGGCTTATATGGGGACTTTTTCTCTGTTCGGTTTATATGTTTTTTCCGAACTATGCCCAAAGCAGAAAGCATTATTTGTTTCTGGCATGTGCCGTTATGCAGATATACTGGAGCGCCGTTTCTGCCGATTATGAGATAAAACACCCTTACTCTTCGCAGAATCAGGTTTTGGGAATGCTGGCCAAACATAACGTTTTCGAAAATCCCGAAGCAAAAGTTCAGGCTGTCGGCTTTCACACTCTGCCTCTGCAATTAATTCTCGGCAGAGATAAATTATATATTGCAGACAAAGCTCCGATGTACTGGCTCTGGACCGAAGAAGACATGGCCGTTAAAGGCGACAATATGCAGGAGCTTATTGACCGCCATCATGATATTGCCGTTATAGACGAAGACGATGCTGCGGGAGCCGATTTCAGCTATTATGAAAATCAGACCGAATTTGACGGCTACAAAATCCCGGCAGCCGCCGTTTATAAGGGATATCTTTTTTATGAGCAAGGAGTGCGCCTTTTTATCCGCACAACAGGCACAGGCCCCAAAGTCAAGCCGGATATGGAAAAGAAGAAACCGGACAAAGATAGAATTAATCAGGACAACAGACTGGTAAATAATTATTAATTTTAAATTAAAAAAACTCTTTACAAATAAAAATATTGCGGTATACATTGGTACGAATAACAGAGAGGGCTAACGGCATGCCTTCCTGTTGTGTGTGAATCCAACTTAAATTTTTGAAAGGGATTGAAATGCCTAAATTAAAAACGAAAAGTTCGGCGAAAAAGCGCTTCAGCGTTACCGGAACCGGCAAGCTGAAAAGAAATTTTGCGAAAAAGAGACACTGCCTCTTCTGCAAAACCCAGAAAATGAAAAGACAAGCCCGCGGCACGACTTTGCTTTCAGAAGTCGATGTCCAGATTGTTAAGAAATTTTTACCTTATTTGTAGTTGTAGGAGGATATGTAAATGTCTCGTGTAAAAAGAGGTGTTACGGCTCATGCCCGTCATAAAAAAATTCTGGATATGGCGAAAGGCTACAGAGGCCGCAATAAAAACGTTTTCAGAGTAGCTGTTGAAAAAGTTGAAAAAGGTTTGCAGTATGCTTACCGTGACAGAAGAGCGAAGAAAAGAAATTTCCGTTCTTTGTGGATTCAGCGTATCAATGCTGCTACGCGCTTGAATGATATGACTTATTCTCGATTTATCAGCGGGCTCAACAAGGCAGGTATTGAGCTTGACCGTAAAGTGCTGGCTGATATCGCTTACAGAGAGCCCCAAGCTTTTGCTAAGTTAGTAGAAACTGCCAAAGCGGCTCTGGCTAAATAATTTTTAGATTTAGTATAGTTTATATCAGATAAGAAAGAGTCGTCTTGGGCAACCAAGAGGACTCTTTTATATTTAAAATTGTTATGAACTTCCGCGGCCTTTTTTACGGCAGCGGAAAAAAGGCAAACAACAGCCGGCCTTTGGGAGCGGCAAAAGGGAGATTTGAGGAAACACTCCTGTTGTTTCTGGGAAATACCCTTCTTATAAGGTGAACAAATGAGTGATATTGAAGTTATAAAAACAAGCCTGTTGGAACAGATTGCCAATGCAGAAGACGCAAAAGCCCTTGACGAGGCAAGAGTTGCGGCATTAGGCAAAAAAGGACAGATTACCGAACTGTTAAAAACACTGGGCAGCATGCCGATGGAAGAAAGAGTTTCTTTCGGAAAGAAGATTAATGTTGTCAAAGCGGAAATTGAAGCAAAAATTACCGAAAAAAAACAGGAATTGGAAACCAAACAGCTGAATGAAAAACTGAAAAAGGAAGTTATTGACGTTACCCTTCCCTGCCGGCCGGAAACGCAAGGACGAATCCATCCGGTTTCCAAAGTTTATGAAGAAATTGTCGCTATTTTTGCCCAGATGGGATTTGAAGTGGCTGAAGGCCCGGACATTGAAGACCAGTTCCATAACTTTAACGCACTCAATATGCCGCCGAACCACCCTGCCCGCCAAATGCAGGACACGTTCTACATCAATAATGATGCTAATAAGGAATTTGATATGGACTCTGCTTATGTGGTCAGGACGCATACGTCCGGTGTACAAATCCGTACCATGGAAAAGAAGCAGCCGCCAATCCGCATTATAGCGCCGGGCAGAACATACCGTTCCGACTACGATGCGACGCACACGCCGATGTTCCATCAGGTAGAAGGTTTGGTTATTGACAAGAAAACGACTATGGCCGATTTAAAGGGCTGCCTGTATGATTTTATGAAAGAATTTTTTGAAGTTGACGAACTGCCTATCCGATTTCGCCCGTCGTTCTTCCCGTTTACGGAACCGTCTGCCGAAGTTGATATCGGCTGCCTCAAGACTAAAACCGATTTAATTATCGGAGCAGGAACAGACTGGCTGGAAGTTTTGGGGTGCGGCATGGTACATCCGAACGTCCTGCGCGCTGGAGGCATCGCCCCAGATGAATATCAGGGATTTGCCTTCGGGGTCGGCATTGACAGGCTTGCGATGTTAAAATACGGCATTCCGGATTTGAGGACTTTCTTTGAATCTGACGTACGCTGGATTAAAAATTACGGATTTACCCCGCTCGACTTTTCATCAATGACAAGCGGACTGAGCAACAACGGAGGACTGGCACGATGAAATTTACATTATCCTGGTTAAAAGAACATCTGGATACAACAGCAGGCGTTGACGAAATCAGCGAAACACTGACTCGCATCGGCCTTGAAGTCGAGGAGGTCGTTAATCCGGCTGCTGCACTGGATGGCTTTATCACGGCACGCATTGACAAAGTTGACAAGCATCCGGATTCCGACCATCTGCACATATTAGCCGTCAATACAGGCAAGGAAACACTGCAAGTCGTCTGCGGCGCGCCAAACGTCCATGAAGGGCTGGTTGGCATTTATGCTCCGACCGGAGCACTGATTCCTGCATACGGAGAACGCTTAAAAGTTGCAAAAATCCGCGGCGTGGAAAGCATGGGCATGATGTGCTCGGAAAAAGAATTACTTGTTGGCGACGACCATAACGGCATTATCGAGCTGCCTGCAGAAACCAAGGCCGGCATTCCGGCGGCGGAAGTTTTGAATATTGATCCGGTTTTTGAAGTTTCGATAACCCCAAACCGCGCCGAATGTTTAGGCGTACGGGGAATTGCCCGGGATTTGGCCGCTGCGGGGCTCGGCAGGCTGAAACCGTTGGATATTCCGGCAATCAGAGGAACGTTCAAAAGCCCGGTTAAAGTAACTGTTTCATGCCCTGAAGCCTGCCCGACATATACGGCACGCTACATCAGAAACGTCAACAACAAAGCGGAGACGCCAAAGTGGATGAAAGACCGTCTGACGGCTATCGGGCTGCGTCCTATTTCCGCCCTGGTGGATATTACCAATTATATCAACTATGATTTAGCACGTCCGCTGCACGTTTTTGATGCAGACAAGCTTAAAGGCGACATCCAGGTCAGGATGGCTCATGACGGTGAAGAATTTCTGGCACTGAACGAAAAAAGCTATATGCTGGACAACAAAGCACTCGGCATTTGCGACGACGAAGGCGTACAGTGCCTTGGCGGCATCATGGGCGGATTAAACAAAGGCAGCTATGAAGACACAAAGAACGTTCTGCTGGAGTGTGCATTGTTTACGCCGGCCTGCATTGCCAGAACCGGACGCAAGCTTCAGCTTGACTCCGATTCACGTGCCCGGTACGAACGCTGGGTTGACCCGATGTCAAATATCAGCGGTAACAATTATGCCACGAAAATGATTTTGGATATCTGCGGCGGCGAAGCTTCGGAGATGGAAATTGCCGGAGAAGAAAAATCTGTCGCCAAACCGGTATATCTGCGGCCGGAACGAATGAAAACTTTTATCGGTATGGAGGTTGCCAAAGAAACTTGTGAAGAAATTCTCCACAATCTCGGATTTGAAATCAGCGAAGAAAACGGCAATATCAAGGCGATTTCTCCGTCATGGCGCGGCGATATTGAATGCGAGCAGGATTTGATTGAA
>ULXU01001218.1_pt1 | contig 12542 bp, 9 predicted proteins | sample 1961521 | NCBI WGS metagenome assembly ULXU01 (sample SAMEA4835845, study PRJEB28245) | human gut metagenome | biome: gut microbiome; material: fecal sample | place: Denmark | collected 2008
TGTCTGGAACTCACAGCTTATGATGCACAGTATCGTATCCCATGGATTGTATTTGACAGAGATCAGGTGCAAGGGTTTGACGACATTATTGCAGAAGCAGTGAGTAAAGGAATACAGGTAGGATGGTCCAATCCATGCTTTGAAATATGGATGTATGCCTACTTTGGTGCCATGCCGGCAATTAGGGATTCTTGGACTTGCTGCTCAGATTTTGGACGAGTATATGAGACCAAAACCGGGCAGAAGTATTCCAAAGCCGATGAGCAGATGTATGGAAAACTCTGTAAATTCGGTGATGAAGAAAAGGCAATTCAGATAGCACAGCAGAAGTTGGAGCAATGTAAACGAGAAGGTAAAACCAAACCATCAGAGATGTGTCCATGTACGACGGTGCATGAGCTGGTGGATGAGATACAAAAAAAGCATAATAAGATTGAGGATTAATTGCATAGTGTGAAAGGGAGACTTAACTTATAATATGAGTAACAGCTACAAAGAAATTTATAATAAATTGATTGGAGAAAAGTTTAATACTGTTGTCATCAGATATAGTCCTGAAAAAGGTAAATATGAATATCGTGGTTTTAGTCATCATGCAGAAAAAAATGCATTAGATAACATTGCGAATCTCATAATTGATGATATGATATTTTATGCATTTTCTGAAAATGAGATATTGAGATTAAATGATGATATAGATTTATTAGAAGATCTAAGAGCGGCTGCTAAATACGCGTATATTGAGAGACTTCCTAAAAGAGAAAAAGCAAAATCTGATGGTACAATGGGTGAAGTTTTATTAGATATTATTATTCAATTAGCGTCTCAGAATACTAAAAAACTGATTGCGAGAGCAAAGCATACAGAGATTAAGAATAAGAAAGAGATTACAGGATATGATGCGCTGTATTTTACAAAAGATGCTGAAGGAATAAGCCTATGGCTTGGACAAGCGAAGGCGGGTCAAAAGGCGTATTGTAAGAGAAGTATCATTAAAGATTTGCAAGAAAAGTATAAGAGAGAATACTTTGCAGATACGGCGTTTTACATTGCTGATAAAAATGAAGCACCAGAATTAGGAGAGCTGTTAAATGATATAAATAAGATTTGTTTGATGGCGCAAATGAAAAAGTGGAATGGGAATCAAAAGATTGAGAAATTATTTGAGGTTTTGAAAGCTAAACAAGTAAAAATAAAAATACCTTGCTTGATAACGTATTCCCAAAATATATATTTTGATAAAGCAAAGTTAAAAGAATATGTAGAACATGAAGTTAAAGAGATTTTGGATGAATTTGATAGTCAAATATTTCCAATAGAAATAGAAACAAGTTACGAGATAGTTTTTTACATTATTCCAGTAGAAGATGTAGATTACATAAGAGATAAGATTATTGAATTGAAGAAGGAAGCAATCTAAAATGAAATACTTATATGAACTGGTAGATTTACTTAATCAATATGATGGAAGCAATCGCGAAATGGAAAATAGAATTAGGGACTTAGTGTGCTATATATCAGATAGTTCAGAATATATGCAAATTGATTTATATAGAAGTATTGTTTTTGAAGCGGCACAAAAGCTACGAATGTTTGGATATATAAAGGGAACAAACAGAATTGCGCAAGATGAATTTTTTTATGATAATTTAAATGATATCAAACATTCAGCAATTCAAAATTATTATAAATCAAAAGTGTTTAGTAATAATTTACTTGATAAAAGACAAAAAGAAGTTATAGATAAGTTTATGTCGCTTGAGCAGAAACGAATTCTTGTCAGTGCTCCGACATCATTTGGAAAGACTTTTTTGCTAAGAGAGATTATTTTTTTGAACAGGGAACGATATCGAAATATATTATTGCTTTTTCCAACAATTGCTCTGCTAAATGAAAATACTGAGAGTGTAAATCAGTTGATTCAAGAACTTAAATTAGAGTACAAAATTATAAATAATGTTTATTCAGGAATAGAGGATACAGAAAAACATATTTTTATTTTAACACCAGAAAGAGCGCTTAAGCTTTTGGCAGATAATGCAAATTTGAGTATAGACTTCTTTTTTTTCGATGAAGTATATAAAATAGATGAAGATTTTGATCGGAATGAGGACAGTAATGAAAAAGAAGGAGAAGAGGACGTAAAACAAGATAATGGAAACAGGGCGAAAGCATTTAGAATAGTATTATATTTGCTTGCAAAAAGTGTGAAAGAGTATTATTTGGCTGGTCCGTATTTAAATTTAAATCAAGTAAAAAAAGGAATGCAAATTTTCCTTAAAGATAATAATATAACTCCGATACAGATAGAATTTGAACCAACATCACGTATTGAAATTGATGCTTGGAAAATGAATGGTATTGAGTATCATCCAATATTAGGGGAGATAAAAAAACAGTTATATGCACATGCGGGACCTAGTACAAAAGAAAAGGTGCAGGGAATTGTGAAATATTTACAAGAGAATAGATTAGGGCAAGCTATTTTTTATTGTTCGACACCTTCAAATTCCATGAAATATACAAGGGATATTATAGAAGCTTTTTCAGAAGAGAAAGAAAAGAAAATCCCGTATGATTTTATAGAACATTTGAAGAAAAAATATAATGTTAAAATTGGAAAAAGTAAAGATAGTACGATGTACTGGAGTTTGGTTCAAGCATTAGAAAATGGAATAGGAATCCATCACGGAAAATTTCCTAAATATGTACAAAATGAAGTGTTGAGATTATTTAATAATGGTGATTTTGACTATTTGTTTTGCACATCGACAATTATAGAAGGTGTTAATACGAATGCTAAAAATGTTGTAATTATAAACAATAGTGTAGGAAATACAACTATGACAGCATTTGCGTTGAAGAATATAAAGGGTAGAGCAGGACGATATTATCATCATGCGATGGGGCGTGTGTTTTATACGGATTCGAAACAACGTCAGATTGAGAATGCAGATGATATGCAATTAAATTTTCAAACTTATGATACACATCCTATTTTGAATGCGGATATTGATAATGCGAGCTTGGATGACTTAGCGGAAGAAAATAGGAATATTAAGGTTGAAAGAGAAGAGAAATTTAATAGGAACTTATTGTCAGACAATGTATTTATAAAGAATCGCCTGTATCCCAGGGATGTTCAAGAAAAATATTTGAATTATATTATGCAAACAAATGTTTTTCGAAAGTTTGTAGGGTTAATTGGTAATTCAAGTAATATACATTATTTTCTTACAAATAAAGTGATTAATGTTATTTTGGAAACATTTGAGGAAACACAAATTCTAGATACGAATAAAGCTAAAGTTTACTATTCAGTTGTGTCTACATATAGTCAAAATGGTACGATTGGCATATTGCAATACCATATTGGGAAATTGCAAGAAAATAATTCAATGTTTGAAGAGAAAATTGATTCTGCATATATAAAGGCTTTTGAACAGATTAGAAATATTGTAGAATATGAAATTCCTAAATTGTTGTGTTTATTTGAATCTTTATTTCAGCAAGCAGGAAAATTATTAGGTTATAATATGGATGATTTCAATCTGTCATCGGTTATAAGATTTTTTGAGTTGGGGATTACGACAGAATTAGGGTTGTTTCTTGTGGAGTTTGGTTTTCCTACAGACACTATTAGAGCATTGGAGAATAAATATCCATCTATAGGAAAAATGGGAGCATTGGAAGCTGCTACTTTTTTGAGTAATAACCAAAGAGCCATGTATAGTGTAATGGATGCATATGAGCAGGAACTATTTAAGAGAGCGATGCAAGTGCTTGTGAAACGTGGATAGTCATTACATGTTTTTGAATGCTCCTGAAATAGGTAATAATTGAAATTCCCCGATAATCATTCTATACACATAATATAAACCGACCTCAAAACCCGAGCAAATCTGCGGACACCTTAGAAGCTGCTATGTTAGCACAGGGTGTTTGCTAATCAGAATCAACAGTGAATTAGTACAATCAAAGAATATATGATATGGAAAAGTCCTATAGACCTTGGTCTATGGGACTTTTTGTGGTATGATAACGGAAGTATGTAACATCACCCAACGGAGGAACGTCCATGAAACTAAAAAACGTACTGATCGTCGTAAAAGATATCGAAAGATCTAAGCAGTTCTACCATGACCTGTTTGGCTTGAACATGCTATTAGACAATGACGGAAACATGATATTAACAGAAGGACTGGTGCTTCAGGAAGAAAAGATCTGGAAGAGTTTTCTTGGAAAAGAGATTATTCCAAAAAGCAATTCCTGTGAACTGTATTTTGAGGAACACGATATAGAGGCATTTGTTCAAAAACTGGAAAGACTGTATCCGTCTGTTCAATACGTCAATAAACTGATGACACACAGCTGGGGTCAAAAAGTAGTCCGGTTTTATGATCCGGATGGAAATCTGATCGAGGTTGGAACGCCGATGTAACACAGTCCCCACCCTATACATACAATATAAAAAAAACCCAAGGAGGCTCTACATGCAGATAAAAGATACCGATATCTACAAATTGAATTATTTTACATACAACAGAGCATTTACCGGCAGCTATGGAAATATGCGTTATCGACTTATCCGAAAAAAAGACGGGGATGAGGAAGCAGTTTTGTCAGCAGCAGTTTATCCGCAGCCATACTGTTGGGAAGAAACGGAGGACGAAAAAAAGCAAATACGGGACTTTCCATTTACGGAAGAGGGAAGAACCGGAATGATAGAATGGCTGAATCAGAAATTGAGCGAATTTAAATAGAATGATAGAAAAATCATAGAAAGAGGAAAAAACATGGTAACATTATTGGCTGGAATATTTATCAAGGATAAGGAAAATACATCTTCGCCGGCAGTCCGGCAGGCATATGGAATGCTGACTGGAATTGTGGGGATATTTTTAAATATATGTCTGTTTGCGGGAAAATTCATAGCAGGAACCATCAGCAGTTCCATTTCCATTACGGCGGATGCATTTAATAACCTGTCGGACGCAGGCTCTTCCTTTGTAACCTTAATCGGATTCAAACTAGCCGGGGCGAAGCCGGATCCGGATCATCCGTTTGGCCATGGGAGAATAGAATATGTGTCAGGATTGATTGTTTCGGGAGTTATTTTGTTGATGGCGTTTGAGCTGATCAAAAATTCTGTGGATAAGATTATACATCCGACAGAAGTAGAATTCAGCCTTTTGGCAATGGGAATCTTAGTGGCATCCATTTTAGTAAAAATCTATATGTATTTTTATAATCAGCAAATCAGTAAAAAAATTGATTCCGCAGCAATGAAAGCAACAGCAGTGGACAGTCTGAGCGATACACTTGCAACAACAGTTGTTTTAATTGCAGCAATTGTTGCAAAATATACCGGATTACAGGTGGATGGCTACTGTGGAGTTCTGGTAGGCTTGTTTATCTTCTATGCGGGATTTTCAGCAGCAAAGGATACCTTGGACCCGCTGCTGGGGCAGCCGGCAGAGCCGGAATTTGTGGAACGGATAGAGGAAATTGTAAATGGCTATGATATGGTATTGGGTATTCATGATTTAGTAGTACATAATTATGGACCGGGACGGGTGATGATTTCACTTCATGCAGAGGTGCCGGCAGATGAAGATATTTTAAAAATACATGATATGATAGACATTATAGAAAATGATTTGAAGGAACAGCTGCACTGCGAGGCAGTCATTCATATGGACCCGCTGGTGGTGAATGATGAGCAGACAAATGAGCTGCGGACCGCAGTGAAAGAAATCGTAGAGAGTTTTGAAGGCAGCGTGTCCATGCATGACTTTAGAACAGTCATAGGACCGACACATACCAATATGATATTTGATGTGCTGGTGCCGTTTGACTATCCGATGACAGATGCACAAGTCAAAGAAAAAGTGCAGGCAGAAGTGTGGGAGCGACTTGGAAAAGAATATTACACTGTTATTCAGATTGACAGACCATATACGGCAATGAAGAAGTAATAAGAAAAAATAAAAAAGATAATAGAACATAAAAACGGCAGCTTGAAAAATACGATTCAAACTGCCGTTTTACTTCCTATTTTCTATAAAAGAGAAATTCTTACAATATCGTTATTCTTTCGCAGTTGCCGGTGGATATTGTTTTACCGGTTCTTCGGTTCCTTCCTGAATGTCGTTTACTACTTCGTTTTTATCCATATTATTCATCAGGGCATCCTGATCTTCGATATCTGTTTCGTTTTGCGGTGTATCAGTAGCAGGCGTCTCTTCGGAAGGGTCAGCAGGAATATGGTAAACATATTCGTTGGAGCTTCTAAAGATCGTATTGCTCGAACCCATCTGGTTCACGACAAGGACATCGCTATCCTCTAATTTATCCGTTTTAATCTTAAGATAGTTGCCGCTGACATAAGTAGTAGGAACCTTGGTGCCATTGATAAAGACCTTACTCCAGGGAGTAAAATGCTGTCCGTAGATCATCAGTTTTCCATCACTGGCAAGCCACGTTCGGTCAATACTGGTCTCATCGATACCCATGACCAGATCAGAAGCCGGATACGGGTCTTTATCGCCGTTGTAGCAGTAGCGTTTTCCATAAAGGATATCGTACTGTAAAAGCTCAAAATTCTGGATGTAATCCTTAGAGTCAGTTGCTACATCCTGCTGACTCTGATGGAAACGGAACATTGTTCCTTCATGGATGTCAAGCTGGTCGGTTAAGTGAGCTAAAAGCTGATAGGAAGTCAGATCAGCGTCCTGTTTCTCCAAACCGAAATTATTCCAGGTTACATACTTTGTCTTAAAAATATCACCGGTTGCCATATCACTCTCTTCTAAGCCGAGTGTAGGAAGATGGTCCCCCCAGAGCACGAGGATCGTTTTCTCATCACGCTGCGCAAGGGCATCCTTTAACTTTCCGATAAATTTATCCACTTCGTGGATTTCATTAATGTAATATTCCCACTGATTATTGGTAGCTTCATCTTTTGCACCACTAACGGTAATTTCAGGGTTTTCAATGACCTTTTCCGTCGGATAATCGCCGTGACCCTGAACCGTGATCGTGTAGACAAGATCCTGTTGATCCGGTGTGGCATCCATGGACTTGATCGTTTCATCCACTAAGATATCATCAGTAGGCCAGGAACCAAGCGGAGTGTATTCCGTGATGTTCATCAGTTCCTTACTGGTAAAGGTATCAAATCCCATCATAGAAAACGCATTGGCACGGCTGTAGAAGTTACCGCCGTTGTTGTGGACTACATGAGTTCCGTAACCTAATTTAGAAAGGTCGGAAGCAATGCTTTCGCAGTCTGTTTCTTTTAAGATCGTCTTATATGGATATTCTCCAGTTCCGAAGAACTGAAGTCCCATACCGGTTAAAACTTCAAATTCCGTATTCGCCGTACCGGCACCTACAACCGGAACCGTCATATGACCGGTGGAGTAATTTGCCTCCAGTTCATGGAAGTTCGGGATCGGATCACTTGAAGTCTTTAAAAAGTTGATATCAGTAGGGTCTACAAAAGACTCTAACAGAACGACAACGATATTAGGCATATCCTCTTTAGAGCGGCTGGTATCCGCTACTTTTACGGAATCTTCAATCGATTCAATCTTCTTTTTTGAGTAGGCATCCGGTTTGCTCATGCCTCTGTCCACAACGGAAGAGGAGAAACCGTAAACAAAACCGTAATTTTCATAACCCTGTGCAATATTAGAAAAATAAGAAGCGATGATATTCTTATCCTGCGCTGCCTGTGTGGTCAGTGGAACCCAGATAAAACAGGATGCCACAAACAGGAAAACGACCAGTTTGTTAGAACGTCCCTGGAATTTCGGACCCTTTGCCCAAAGCCAGATACAAAAGGCAATAAAAGCAGCGACTCCGATAACGGCGATCAATGCCTGACCGGCAGTAAAGTAATTCGTATTCTGCATGGTTAAGAGGTCCGTGACCATCTTTAAGTCGGTATAGCCAAATGGTGTGACACGCTGTGCTAAGATACATCCGTTGATAATTCCAAGGAACAGCCACAGACCGCTGATGATGACGCGGGCAAGGGCTCTTCTGCGGAAAAAGTACACAATGGACAGCGAAACAAAAATGATCAGTGAGTTATAAAGGTAAGCCCAGGTATGTGCATCCATAAAGGTTAAAGTAGAACGCAGGTTTCTTCTGGAAATAAACTCAATGATAAATGTCAAAAAGCATGCCAATATAATATGGAAGATAATCGAAAAGCGGTTCATAAAGTTCACAACCTTATTCAGCTTTTCACGCGTCTCCGGTTTCATAGGCGGGATCTTTGGTAACTTTGAATGTACCTTTGAGAAAAAGTTCTTTATGCCTGATAAAATATTTTTTAGTTTCTTCATGTATTTCACCTCGAAAAAGTATATTCATATATAGATAAAAAAGCAATGTAAAAAAAGATTTACACCAAATTTACACTACCTAAACAAGAATAAAACGATTTCAAGTAAAAATCAACGGTAATCTTACATAAAAATATCTTAAGAATTTATGAATGTTCATCCAATATGCGAAGAAACGCGAAAAAGGGGATGGAAAAGTCAGGAAAAGCACTTGAAACTGCAAAAACCATGGGTTATACTAAAATAATAACAGAAGGTAAGAAAATGGGTATTCATATGAAGAAATACATAAATACAAGTCGTAGGATTAATACAAAAGAGAGTGAAGAGTGGGGCTTCATTGTCATAAATGCATTGAAAAAAGTATGGCTTGCAACGTTGATCATGGAGTTGTTTCTGTTTATCTTTTTTCAGCCGAATGAAGAGTGCAGCAGAGGCTATTACTTCTATCTGTTTGTAGCCCGCCCATCGATCGGACAGGGAGTCTGGCTGGCAGCAGGAGATATTTTATTTAAAAAGTTTATTAAAGATAAAAGCCATAGAACCGTTTCTATATTTATGATCCTCTTGGTATCGGGATTTGCAGCGGTTCCTGTTTGGGTACATACCAGTGTCGGACTGATGCCGGTCGCATTGCTGTTCCCGATGGTACTGTGTCCGTTTTACAGGGATTGGAAGATGATGCTGTTGCAGGCAGGAATCTCTACCGCATTGTATGCGGCATATCAGGGGTATTTTTTACCACATTCCCCATATCTGCCACCGGAGAATCTGTTGATCGATGTAACGATCTTTGCAGGCTGCACGTTTGTAACGTTTGTGTTAGAAGAACAGGTAAACCTTTCCTATATATTACAGGAAGAAAAATCCGTCAGGGATTCCCTGACGCATCTGTATAATCATGAGACATTTTATGAAGAGTTAGAATATCACATGAAGCGGTATGAGGAGAAAAAAGAGACTTTTTCCGTTATGATCGCCGATATTGATAATTTTAAAAAAGTCAATGACACCTATGGTCATGCATTTGGCGATGAAGTCATTCGTCAGGTAGTTGTGGCATTTGCCGAGGAACATGGAAATAATGATTTTTCTGCACGTTATGGCGGCGAGGAGTTTGCGATGATCCTTCCAAAGCGGGGGATAGAAGAAGCCATGGGAATTGCAGAGAATATCCGAAAGAAGTTTGAAGAGATCGCATTTCAGACGGAGTTAGGAGAAAAACATTTTACTCTGAGTATCGGAGTTGCGGAATATACAAAAATATATGAGAATGCCAGCACATTTTTTGAACAGGCAGATAAAGCATTGTACGAGGCGAAGAGATCGGGAAAGAACCGGGTATGCTGTGCAAAGAGTGCTGAATAGGAAAGGCAGAGAGATACACGAAGAAAAAGTGGAGTCAGTAAGCTCCACTTTATTTTATAAATTTGTTGATCGCTTCTTCAAGGTCTTTTAGTACCTGGGTGTCACCGGTTTCCACGGCATCTACGACACAATGGTTAATGTGATCTTCTAAAATGATCTTTCCTATATTATTAATGGCAGAGCGGACAGCGGCAATCTGAATCAGAACTTCGCTGCAATCACGTCCGTCTTCAATCATGGTTCGTACAGCTTCCATATGACCGATGGCACGGGACATACGGTTTAAGACAGCTTTCGTATTTTTATGATGATGTCCGTGTTCATGTTCATGCGTATGTGGGTGTTCATGCTCATGCGTATGCGTTTCCTGTTTCTTTGTACTCATAAGTAGCTCCTTTAGTATGAATGAGTTTATTGTAAAACAAAAAATATCTTCACGCAACCGTTTTGTGAGGGGCAGCAAAGCGTATCAGCGTAGTATTGGGGTATTGTGGAGAGATAGCAGAAGAAAAATGTATGAGGTATTTTTATGAAAAAAATAGCAGTTGTATTGTGCGGAATGGAATATAGCAATCAGCAGGAGCTGGTACAGGGGATGATACAGTATCAGTCGGAGCATGGGGGAAGTATCCATGTGTTTCACTGCAGTGGGGACCATCTGCAGACCGGAGGTTATAAAAGGGGAGCTTTTAAAATCTTTGATTTACTGAATCCGCAGAATTACGATGGAATTATTTTGGCACGCGAGACACTTCATGAAAAAAATATGCAAAGACGCGTGGTGGAACGTTTGAGGGAGAGTGGCGTTCCGGTGATTTCCGTAGGGGCAAAAACAGAGGGCATGGGCTGCATAGAATTTGACGATTACCATGCAATGAGTCAGATGGTTCGCCATGTCATATGTGAGCATGGCGCGCGTAAGCTGGCATATATTGATGGTCCGAAAGAATACAGTGATGCGGCAAAAAGAGCACAGGCATACAAAGATGTTTTAGAAGAAGAAGGGGTCCCATTTGATTCCCACTGGTTTTTCAAAGGGGATTACAGTGTGGAAGCAGGAACCTATGTAGTCAGTGAACTCGACAGGATGCACAGGATTCCCGAAGCGATCATCTGTGCAAATGACTGTATGGCAGCAGGAGCCATTATGGAATTGCAGGATCGCGGATACCGGGTACCGGAGGATGTTTTAGTTACAGGATTCGATAATGTGTCGATCGCAAAGGATAATTCTCCAAGGATTACAACGGTGGATTGTGATAGAGAGACTATGGGATATCGTGCCTGTGAATATCTTATGACAAAAACGGCAAAAGAGATACAAAAGCTTTGTGTTCAAATACCGACTACCCAGATCTATTCAGAGAGTTGTGGCTGTGAAAGAGAAGGACAGGACGATGGCAGAGAAATAAAACACCGCCTGATCCGCCAATCCGCAAAGACCAAGAATTATCAGAGGAGAATGAACGAAGTCTTTAACAGTTTTATGAAGTCTAAGAAGGTCAAGGATTTTATTGGGCCGGTCAAAGAATTTGTTCCGGGGTTGGAGACGGAGTGTTTTTACATAGCATTCCGTGATACGGATGCCTTTGCAAGACGTATGGTACGCAGTTATGGAGACAGAGATTCGTTGCAGGATGCCGCATGGGATGAAGCGGAGACAGAAAGATACCGACTGCCGATCGCCTATGAAAAAGGAGTATTTTCTTCCTATGGTGAGTTAGAACCGGGGATGCTGCTTCCAAAAGAATGTACGGCAGATGAGAATGTAGTTTCGTTTATTATGCCGATCCACTATCAGGAGCATTTTTTCGGATACTGCATGATCGGACACTGTGATATGGCAACCGAAGCGGATCTGATCAAACAGTGGATGTTGGAACTTGGAAATGCCGTAGAGAGTGTTTTGAAAAAACAGATCTTGCAGAACATCACGGAAAAATTAGACCGCATGAGTGCGTTTGACAGTCTGACCGGACTCTACAACCGGGTTGGTTTTCAGATACAGGCAGATAAGTATAAAATGTATGCAAAGAGCAGCGGAAGAAGTCTGTACATCAGCTTTATCGATATTGATGGTTTGAAAAAAGTGAATGATACTTATGGTCATCACGAAGGCGACTGGCTGATCAAGACAATTGGAGAATGTTTGAAAAAAGCAAGCCGGGAAGAGGAAGTCTGTATGCGTTTTGGCGGCGATGAGTTTATCGTGTTGGGACTTGAAAACGTTGCAGATGGACGGCATCTGGAATTTGAGCAGGAATTTCAGAATCATATCAGGCAGGTCAATGAGAGTCAGAAACGGGAGTATCCGGTTTCGGCAAGTATTGGAAGCTATACGATAGATGATGTGGAACATACCAATCTTCAGATTGTCATTGAAAGAGCAGACATGGAGATGTATCTGCGTAAGAAAAAGAAAAAAAGAGGATAGAGGAGCCGCACTTTTTTGGAAAAGAGGCATATAGTATAGTGATGTTTTTTCCAGGAGAAGTGGAGTGGACTATAATAATAAAGACTGGTATTACTCACCACAGACCTATCCGTTTTATGCGCCATACCAGATGCAAATGCAGGCAGGATTGCCGATGCAGATGCAGGGGAATTATTTAAAAGAAATGGAGTATGAAAAGGATTTAGACCGGATGAGGGAACTCTATCCGAATGAGGTCAAAAAGATCCAGAAATATGTGGACGAAGAATGTGACAGAATGGAGTATGAGGGAAGCCTGATGTTTGACGAATATCCGGATAAAACGATGCTCTCTTTAGTCAGCAAACGGATTATGGATAAGATCGCACAGGATAGCGAAAAAG
>ULXU01021422.1_pt1 | contig 12447 bp, 11 predicted proteins | sample 1961521 | NCBI WGS metagenome assembly ULXU01 (sample SAMEA4835845, study PRJEB28245) | human gut metagenome | biome: gut microbiome; material: fecal sample | place: Denmark | collected 2008
GAAAGCCGGCGCCAAGGTCTTCAAAGTGGTAAAATAATTTTTATCCTCAAACCATATAAAACGGAGCTGCAACCCTTTGCAGCCCCGTTTTTTTTGCGTTCGCCCCCTGCCGGCCGGCACAGTCAGCCCGTCTCACCGGGCACACCTTATGCACTCGGTTTGAGCAAAAATAAGGCCGCATCAGATTCTGACGCAGCCTTATTCTGTATTTGGGGTAATTACTTGTTACTTAACCACTTTGAAGACCTTGGCGCCGGCTTTCACCACGAAGACGCCCTTGCCGTCGAAGGTGATTTCGCTGTTAGCGACACCCTGAGCCACCTTCACGCCTGCCATGTTGTAAACCTCAACAGCCATATCGTTCGGAGCGTGTACAATGACGCCATTCTGAGTGTTTTCCAGCGTGAGATTGCTTTCTGCATTCACACCATTCACACCTACAGTAAAGCTCAGCGTACTGTTTCCAAGACCGTGGTTTGAGGGTGCCAGGCTTGTTATTGCCATTCTCTTTCCATTTGCAGGGGCTGCAGATGTAGGAAGAACATAATGTGCAACTATTTTAAGGCTGTAAAGATAGTTGAATGCCTCGTCTTTGTGCGTATACCAGGGTTTGCCGTCGGGCGAAGTAAGTTTAAAGTTGGTTGACAGTTTGTGGTAACCTTGCTCGTCAATGTCCTTGGCTACTACATTGCCCAGATAAATAGTTTTCTCACCTTTAGGGCTTTCGCCTTCCACCAGATAAATATCGTAGCTGTGAACAAATGTTTCGTTCTTATCTGCATAGAAAGCAATGTCAGCATTAATAGGCAATACCTCTGTATTGGTAGTACCGGGTTTCAGCTGCATACTTGCAAGTTTGAGATTGAGCGTTACATCTTCTTCGTTCATTTTAATAACCGTATTGTTGATACGGAAAGGAAGAATAGCGCTCTTTTCCACACTGAAAGCTACGAAAGGCTCAAATTTCATTGTTACAGCAGTAGTGGTTTTCAAATTTCCGTGGGGAGCCTGCCAAAGATCGTTTTCGTCGGCATGACTGATGGAGTTGAAATCAATAGTACCCTCAATATCGCCAGTTTCATAGGTAGTAACCGTGGTAACGGTAGGGTCTTCAACTTGCCTCATTTCAAACCTTCTCATAGCGTTGTAAACATTGAAGGTAAATTCGTTTACATCATCGGCGTCAACCATCCAGGGGGCGCGTTTCATGTAGACCTTTCCGGTTTCGGGAACATAATAACCTTCCATGCAGTAAAGGCTTTGCGCAACGTTAGGAATTGAATATGTCTTTGTGGACTTAATACCTTCGCCGAATCCTGCCCAGTTTGTGAAGTTGAACCGGTTGCCGCTGAGGAAATTAATCCTTGCCTTATAGTTGCGGTTGTACGAACTCAGATCCGAGCGGATGTAAGTATCAGAGATATTTACATTGGTCTGATTGTCAAGAACTACCTGATATTTATTGAAGAACAAATATCCGTCGAAAAGGTAATGATCGTAAGCATCGGTATATCTTAAACCAATAGGATTATCGAAAGTGATAGTCACTCTACCATCGTTTGACTTGGTTACAGTTCCTTTCCAATCATCTTCAGCATGATATTTGCCGAGTATGTTTACTGAACAAGGAGTAAATGTTACACCGGCAGCATCTTCTCCTGTAAACATTAGCGAGCGGTTCGGCATCATTGTGGTGGTGATGTCATCGTTCACCGGAACATACAGATAGCCGTGTGAATTTTTTACAAGGTAGGCGTAGGTGTTGCCGTTTTCCTCAACAATATTGAAAGCAATATTTGCCATGCCCTCGAAAACGCCAAACAGAATAATCTGATTGGTGTTGTCTTTGTTCACGGCAGCTGTAATGCCATGCGACCAGAGAGTAAGCGAACGCTGTGCGTAATTACCGTGCACAGCTTCTACGCCGCATATCTTCTCCGAACCTGTAATCAGGTCCAGTGCGGTGTAGGCGCGGGCGGGGAGGGCGGCAAAGAGGCATAACATCAATATGCCCGTTGCCGTGAGGAGGTTGTGTAGATGTTTTGTCATTGTTTTGGTTTGTTTTGTTTTACTGTTTCTTGTGGGGCGCCGGAGGTGGATAAGGCCGGCGCATAGCTGAAAAAGCAGCCGAAAAGGTGGCTCCGGCAACCGCGAACGGTCGACCGAAAAACCCCCGTGTCGGGCATTTCAGAGTGCAAAGATACGGACGTTTTTTTCACTTGCAATAGTTTCACCTGATTTTTTCTTTGATTTAAGAATAATTAACAATTGAGGCGACTTGGGAGGCATGGGAGGCTGCGGTAGCCGGGTAGCTATTTTAGCTATGGTAGCTGCGGTAGCTTGGTAGCTTTTATGTAACTTATGTTATTTATGTGATTTATGTTATTTATGTGAGAGGCGCTGCCCACATAAGATACATAAATTACATAAGCCACATAAATTACATTAACCTTAGGCTCATTAAGCTCATTAAGCTCCTTAGGCTCATTAGGCAGCAGGCGCCTCGGGCGGCGGGGAGACAAAAAAAAGTTTTGGCGGTTAAAAAGAGTTTTTGTAACTTTGCCATTGGTAAAAAAATATAATAATGTGGGCGGCAGGGCAACCGGCTGTGCCCCAATGCTGAAAATCAATATGGAAGTAAAGGAATATCTCGACAATGCCTCTGACGCCATGGAGCTGGCAGTGGCTTATCTCGACGACGCGCTGAGCCATATCCGCGCCGGCAAAGCCTCAACAAAACTGCTCGACGGCATCAAGGTTGACTATTACGGGTCGCTGACGCCCATCAACCAGGTGGCCAACGTGTCGACACCCGACGCCCGCACCATTGCCATCACCCCCTGGGAGAAGTCGATGTTCAAGGTCATTGAGAAAGCCATCATAGACTCGCCGTTAGGCATCACCCCGGAGAACAACGGCGAGGTGATACGCCTGGGCATACCGCCGCTCACGGAAGACCGCCGCAAACAGTTGGTGAAACAGTCGAAGGCCGAGGCCGAGAACGCCAAGGTGAGTGTGCGTAACGCCCGCCGCGAAGCCATCGAGGGCCTTAAGAAAGAGATAAAGAAGGGTCTCAGCGAAGACGCCGAGCGCGACGCCGAAGCCGAGGTGCAGAAGCTGCACGACAAGTTCACCAAGCGCATCGACGAGGTGTTTGCCGCCAAAGAGAAAGAGATACTCACCGTGTAAGCATACCGGCTAAATTAGCTAAAATAGCTAAAATAGCTACCAACCCCTCTGCAAATGAAAAAGAAGCTTGTAATCTCCACGGGGGCGGGTATGAGCGCCGAGAGCGGCATACCCACCTTCCGCGACGTCGGCGGCCTGTGGGAGAACTATCCGGTGATGGATGTCTGCTCTGCCGACGGCTTCCGCCGTAACCCGGCTCTTGTGCATCAGTTCTACAACGAGCGTCGCCGCCAGTATATGGGGTGTATGCCCAATGCGGCGCACAAGGCGCTTGTGGAGCTGGAACGCGACTACGATGTGTATGTGATAACGCAGAACGTTGACGACCTGCACGAGCGCGCCGGCTCCACACGCGTGCTTCACCTCCACGGCGAGATAATGAAGATGCGCTCGGTCAGCAACCCTGACTATATAGAGGCGCTTGACGCCGACCATCTCGACACAACGCCGCAGACGCGCGGCCGCAACGGCGACCTGATGCGCCCGCACATAGTCTTTTTTCAGGAGCCTGTGCCCAACATTGAGAAGGCTATAGAGATAGCGCGGCAGGCGGATATCTTTGTGGTGATAGGCACGTCGTTGGTGGTATATCCGGCGGCGTCGCTGATACAGTTTGTGCGCCCCGGCACACCTATTTATTATATAGACCCGCATCCGGGCGACGTAAGCGGCATACCGGGGGTTACGGTAATACGCGCCACCGCCACCGAAGGCGTCCGCGAGCTGCAGAAGCTGCTCTCCTGAGAGGGCGCGTCAGAATAATTTGCTTGTAAGTGTGTGCCGGAATTCCGACACACCCTCTTCAGGCGAACGGAATTATAACAGAAAGACAAGCGGCGCGGGTGCCTCAGTCGGTGAAGCGGTGCCGGCGGAGCTTGCTGAGGGTCTGCTGGGTGATGCCCAGGTACTGGGCTATGTATTTGAGGGCTATGATGCGGTTGATGCGGCTCAGGGGCTGGCTCTTGATGGCGCCGGGGTTGATGTCGTAGCGGCTGCAGAAGTTCTTAAAGCGCTGCATGGCAGTGGTCATGTAGGCGTTGCGGTACATGTTCTGCACAGCGTAGAGCTGCACGCCGAGCAGGTTGCGCATCCAGATGGTCAGCTCGGGGAAACGGCGTTCCATGGCGCGGTAGGTGGCGAAACTCATCTGCCAGCCCAGGCTGAGGTCGAGAGCCATGAGGCTGAAAGTGGAGGGTTCGTTGCAGAAGAAGGTAGGCACGGAGAAGAAGACATCGCCGTCGCCACCGAAGGCCACCGTGTCTTCGCGCCCCTCTTTCACAAACCCTATGCGCAGCATGGCTGTGTGGAAGAAATAGATGACGTCGCAGGGTTCGTCCTGATAAACAACTATGTCGCCTCGCTCAAACCTTACCGGTTCGAGCTTGCGGGCTATTTCCTCTATGCACGCGCGGCTCACGGGATAGAGCCGGTGAAAGAGCTTGGTGCGGGCCGACTCTGCGTTCCACGTTGTGTTCCCGTTCATCAACATAGGCACGCAGGCCTCGGGCGCCGGCACGGTGGAATTCTTCCGCAACGGCAATATCTTCCACTCGCAGCGCTTCAACTCGCTGCAGCCGGGTGCCATGGACAGTGTGGTATGGCAGGAGAATGTAACCACAGGCTATCCGCGCTTCAACAACTATCAGGCCAATATTGTGCTGCACGCTGACGCCGACACCACCAACAACCGTTCGCGCAAGCTGCAGGCCGAGCTGCCGCAGCCTGACCTGGCGCGTATCTTCACTCTGCGCGGCGAGGAGAACGGCGACCACAGCGGTGCCGCTCTGAGCTGGTCGCCGGCTGACCTGACGGTGGCCGCCTCCGACACTACCGATGACGCGGAAAGCCTCGTGCCCTTCTCCACGGGCATGACGGGCTCGGAGGTAACGGGCGACAACACGGGGCAGTGGATATTCGTGGACCGCGACGGCCGCGTGCCGCGCAAGATGGTGGTTCGCCCCGACGGCATCTGGGAAGCTCGCAGCAAGGCTGCCAACCGCTGTGTGATACCGGTGGAAGGCCCGGGCATCTACATTGTTCGCGCCGGCAGCGAGAGCTTTAAGGTAATTGTGAAATAAGAAGAATAATGCAATAGAGAGAGAGAACAAAATTTTTCTCATGAATGTAAAGAGGGCGTGTCCGGGAGGGATGCGCCCTCTTTCTTTGGGAAAGATTCGAGGCTAAAGCCTTCGCCGGCACCAAAATTATAGCAAGCTGCAAACGCTTAGGCTACCCTCGCTAAATTAGCTAAATTAGCTAAATTAGCTAAAATAGCTACAAGGCTTTAGCTAAAGAAAGCGCAAAAATATGTTGTAAAACATAGTTGTGAAACGGCGCGGGGTAAAAATAAATTTGTAATTTTGCGTGTCAGAATTTTTCCGGGTGGCCGGAGCGATGAAACGAACAACCGGTAAGCCGAACAAACCTGCACACCAACGGGCCGGAAATGGAGAAATGCCAACGGCGCCCAACGCCATGAAACGAGGCAACGCCAACGGCGTCCAAAGCCATGAAACGCAAAACGCCGAAAAAGCCGGCCTGAACAACAACAAAGCAACTCAACCAACCAACCTAACCTATATGGCAAAAATACAAGGTGCAATCACCGTAAATATCGAGCGTTGCAAAGGCTGCAACCTGTGTGTGGTGGCCTGTCCTACAGACACCCTGTCGCTGCAACCCAACGAGGTAAATGACCGCGGCTATCATTTCGCATATATGGCCCATCCGGAAAAGTGCATAGGCTGCAGCTCATGCGCATTGGTTTGTCCGGACGCATGCATAGAGGTTTACCGCGTGAAAGTAGACTGAGACCACAAGAGCCAAGACACACAAACCACAAAAACCACATCCCCTAAGATATGAAAGAAGAGGTAAGACTCATGAAGGGTAACGAGGCAATAGCCCACGCCGCCATACGCTACGGCTGCGACGGATATTTCGGATACCCTATCACTCCGCAGAGCGAAGTACTTGAAACTCTTGAAGAGCTGATGCCGTGGGAAACCACGGGCATGACGGTGCTTCAGGCCGAGAGCGAGGTAGCCGCCATCAATATGGTATACGGCGGTGCCGCATCGGGCAAAGCAGTGATGACGTCGTCGTCGAGCCCGGGCGTGAGCCTCAAGCAGGAAGGCATCAGCTACATAGCAGCAGCCTCACTGCCGGCACTGGTGCTCAACGTAATGCGCGGAGGACCGGGTCTGGGAACCATACAGCCCTCGCAGGCCGACTATTTCCAGGCTACCAAGGGCGGCGGCCACGGCGACTATCACCTGATTGTTCTGGCCCCGAGCACCGTGCAGGAAATGGTAGACTTCGTAGGCCTGGGCTTTGACCTGGCATTCAAATATTGCACTCCGTCGATGATACTGGCCGACGGCATCGTGGGCCAGATGATGGAGAAAGTGGTGCTGCCCGACTTCCGTCCGCGCCGTACCGACGACGAAATACGCCGCGAATGTCCGTGGGCAACCACCGGACGCAAAAACGGCCGCAAACGCAACGTCATCACCAGCCTGGAGCTGGAATCGGCCCGCATGGAGGTTATCAACCATGAGCTGCAGGCCAAATACCGCGAGATAGAACGCATGGAGACCCGCTGGGAGGAAATAGGCGTTGAAGGTGCCGACTACCTGATGGTAGCCTTCGGCTCGGTGGCCCGTATATGCGACAAAGCCCGCGAGCTGGCCGCCGAACAGGGCATCAAAGTGGGCATCGTGCGCCCCATCACCCTGTGGCCCTTCCCCACCGACGCCATCGCCAAAGCCGCCGAGGGCAAGAAAGGTATCCTCTGCGTAGAGCTTAACGCCGGCCAGATGATAGAAGATGTGCGCCTTGCCGTGCACGACCGTCTGCCCGTAGAACACTTCGGCCGCCTGGGCGGTATCATCCCCAGTCCCGATGAAGTGCTCGACGCCCTGAAGGAGAAAATCATCAAATAAGCAGTAGCAACCCACCTCTAACCAAATCTGAATCAATGGAAATCAACGATATAATCCGCCCGGAGAATAAGGTCTATTCCAAGCCTGAACTCCTTGAGGAAGTGCACATGCACTACTGCCCGGGCTGCTCTCACGGCGTCATCCATAAACTGGTGGCCGAAGTGGTGGCCGAACTGGGCCTTACAGACCGCACCATAGGCATCTCGCCGGTAGGCTGCGCCGTCTTCGCATACAACTACATAGACGTGGACTGGGTAGAAGCCGCCCACGGCCGCGCACCCGCGGTAGCCACCGCCATCAGCCGTCTGTGGCCTGAAAACGTGGTGTTCACCTATCAGGGCGACGGCGATATGTCGGCCATAGGCACCGCCGAATCCATCCACGCCGCCAACCGTGGCGAGAACATAGTGATGATCTTCGTCAACAACGCAATCTACGGCATGACCGGCGGCCAGATGGCCCCCACCACCCTCATAGGCCAGAAAACTGCCACCACACCCTACGGTCGCCGCGTTGACCTCAACGGACACCCGCTGGAAATCACCAACCTGATGAAGGAACTCGACGGCACTTGCTACGTAACCCGTCAGGCCGTACATACTCCCGCGGCAGTGCGCAAAACTAAAGCCGCTCTGAAAAAAGCCTTCGAAAACGCTATAGCCAAAAAAGGCACCAGCGTGGTGGAAGTAGTGTCTACCTGCAACACAGGCTGGAAACTCAGCCCCGAGAAAGCAAACCAGTGGATGGCCGAACACATGTTCGAGAAATATCCCCTCGGCGATCTGAAAAACAACTAATTCCCTGTCAACAATGAAAGAAGAAATCATCATAGCCGGTTTCGGCGGACAAGGTGTACTGTCGATGGGCAAGATACTGGCCTACTCGGGCCTTATGGACGACAAAGAGGTAACGTGGATGCCCAGCTACGGCCCGGAACAGCGCGGCGGCACCGCCAACGTAACCGTCATACTCAGCGACGAGAAAATCTCTTCGCCGGTACTCGACAAATACGACGTGGTGATAGCCCTCAACCAACAGAGCCTCGATAAGTTCGGCCCCAAAGTGAAACCCGGCGGCATACTTATCTACGACACGGACGGCATCCATAACCCGTGCCATCGCGACGACATCACCATCTACCCCATCGACGCTATGGGCGCCACGCTGGCCATAGGCAACTCCAAAGCCTACAACATGATTGTGATGGGCGCACTGCTGGAGGTGATGCCCTACAAGCTCCCGATGGAGAACGTGATAAAGGGCCTGAAGAAATCACTGCCCGAACGCCACCACAAACTCATTCCGATGAATGAGCAGGCCATAGAAAAAGGCCGCGAACTGGTGAAATAAAACGCCGCGCCAAAAAAGGGCCCGGGAGGCTTTGAGGCTGAGGCTCTTTTGGGGAGCCCGGCCTTTAGAGGCTTGCTTGAGAGAGGCTTGGCCTTGGAGAGCCCTTTTAGGGAGCTTAAAGAGCTTAGGGAATTTAAGGAGCTTAAGGCCTTTGAGGACACCGGCCTGCTGAGCCTTGCCTTGAAGGGCTGCTTGGGGGCTGGCGCCTGCCGAGCTGAGAGGCTTGCCTTGGATGGGCTTGGCTTTAGAGGCCTTAGAGCTTAAGAGCCCTGCCGAGAGCTGACAAAATTAGCGGCTAAGGCTCCGGGCGGCGCAAAAGAAAAATAGATTTGGTCAACGATAGACCTGATACTCCCAAGACTGTTTCATCGTGATGCTTCGGGCGGGCAGTGATGCTCGCCCGAAGTAATTTTTGCGCACCCACGGCCCCGCCTTATGCACCCGCGGTAGCTGTGGTAGCTGCGGTAGCTACGGTAGCTATGGTAGCAAGAAAAGCGGCGAAAGCGAGAAAGCGGCCCCGAGGCTAAAGCCTTCGCCGGCACCAAAATTATGGCAAGGGAAAATGAGGAAAGGTGAGGAGAAAAACCCTGAAAGAGGAAAAAAAGCAGGCAAAAGCGAGAAAGCAGCCCCGAGGCTAAAGCCTTCGCCGGCACCAAAATTATGGCAACTGAAAAGCCAAGGAAGGCGAGGGAAGAAGGGTGCGGCAAAAGGGGCGGCAGGAGAGCAAAAGCGAAAAAGGCAGGAAAGGGGGCGCTAAAGCGCTCAGCCAACACAAATTTGGGAGGGAGCTTAGGGCGGTAAAAAGGGGGCGCTGAAGCGCTGAGCCAACACAAATTTGAGAGCAAGCAGAGAAGCGGCTAAGGGGGCGGCTAAGGGGGCGGCTAAGGGGCGGCGGAGAGGAGAGGGCCGCAAGCAGAGGCTGCAAGGGAAAGGGCTTCGAGGAAAGGAGCGAGGGAAACATAAAAAACATAAATTACATACGAAACATAAGTTACATAAAAGGGCGGCAAGGGAGAAAGCGGCAAGGAGAGGCGGCAGAAAGAGGGGCGGCAAGAGGAGGCGGAAAGAGGAGGCAGCAAGGAGGAAGCGGCGCGAGGAGGAGGCGGAAAGAGGAGGCAGCAAGGAGGAAGCGGCGCGAGGAGGGGCGGCAAGAGGCGGCGGAAAAGGCGGCAAGAGAGAAAGGCGGCGGGAAGGGGGAAAGGCGGCAGCAGCGGCGGAAAAGGGGGCGCAGGGAGGCGGGAAGAGAGGGAGGAGAGGGAAAAGAGGGCAAAAGGAAGGGAGGGGGGAAATTTTTTTGGGGAGGGGTTGCGGGGAAAGGGAATTTTTTGTAACTTTGGGGGTTATGAAGGAATCTACGATGGTGAGGAGAATGGATGCCTCGGAATTGGGGGCTAAGGGGCGTATTATGACCAAAATAAGGGATTTGGCTCAAGAGGAAATGGTGAGCAAGGAAATGGCTCAAAGGGAATTTGTGAGAGAAGAAAAAGGGGCTATGGGGGCTGAGGCTAAAAGGATGGCTATGGCTCAGAAGCGAAAGGTGGCTAAAGCTATGGGAACTGAGGCTAAGGCTATGGTGGCTAAGGCTCAGGTGGCTGAGGCTATGGGGGCTAAGGGGTATAAGGAGGGGAAAGAGGCTTTGGCTCAGGAGGAAAGGGTGGCTATGGAGGCTCGGGTGGCTAAGGCTGAGGAGGCTCAGGGGGCTGAGGAGGGGGTGAGGGTGGTTATGGTGGATAAGGGTGAGCTGATTGTGGAAAAGATGAGGAAAATGGCTCTGAAGGATAAAAGGGAAAGGGATAGGAAAATGGCTCTGGAGGCTAAGGTGGATAAGGAAACCGTGGGTATGGTGGAAAGGGTGGCTAAAAAGGGAAGGATTCTTGCCAGGATAAGGGAAATGGCTATGGAGATTAAGGTGGATAAGGAAACCGTGGCTATGGGAGATAAGGAAGAGAAGGAAGCTAAAGCAAAAGGGATGGCCAAGGCAAAAGAAAACTTAGCGAAAAAGGAAGGGGAAGCTGAGGCTGAGGGGGCGGCTGAGAAAGAGGGGAAGGTGAGCTTAGCGAAGAATGAGGGGAAAAAAGAGGGGAAAAAGGCGAAAGGGGAGGCTATGGCAGAGGGGGTGAGGCGGCTGATGGGGAGGGAGTGGGCGCTGCAGGTGTATTGGGCGGTGGCGGTGAGGAAGGGGTGCCGTCTGCTGCTGACGGACGGACGGGTGGCGGAGGTGGTGCAGCCGGGGGTGCTCAATCATAGCAGCGGTCCGGATTTCAGTTTCGCCAGGATGAGGGTGGACGGTAAGGTGTGGGCAGGAGATGTGGAGATGCACAGGCGAGCGTCGGACTGGTTTCGGCACGGGCACGACGGCGACAGTGGCTACGACGCGGTAATTCTGCATGTGGTGTGTGAAGATGACGGGATGGTGTGTAAGAAAAACGGGGAACATCCGGCGCAGGTGGTGATGCGGGTGCCGGAGGTGTTCGGGCAGGTGTTGGAGGCGTTGTGCGCCGAGGGGGAGCCGTATCTGCAGTGCGGGCTGGCGAAGGGGTTTCTTGGTGGGTTGCAGGGGGTGTTGCGCGATTCGTGGATAGAGGCTCTGCTGACGATGCGTTACAGCCGGAGGGCAGAGGGGGTGAAGGCGTTGTTGGACCGCTTGCATGGCAACTGGCGTCAGACGGCGTTTGCGGTGTTGGCGCGGTCGCTGGGCTTCGGGGTGAACGGGGAGGCTATGGAGGCGCTGGCGGCGTCGGTGCCGCTGAGTGTGCTGGAGAGGCACAGCGGGAATCTGTTTCAGCTTGAGGCGTTGCTGATGGGCAGGGCAGGTCTGTTGCCGGAGAAGGGAGATGAGGCGCCGGATGATTACTGCCGGCGGTTGGTGGCCGAGTATGGGTTTCTGGGTCGTAAATATGGGTTGGAGCCGCTGTGTGAGCTTGGGTGGAAGCTGCGGCGTGTGAGGCCGGCGAATATGCCGCAGCGGCGGGTGGCGCTGTTGGCGGCGTTTTGCGCAGGGGGCTTTACGCTGCTTGATGACTTGCTTGGCTGCGACGGGGGTGTGAAGGGTGTGATGGGTCTGTTGGGGCGCGGGGTGAGCGATTACTGGCAGGGGCATTATGGCTTCGGCAGGGTGACCGGAGGAGCAAAAGGGGCGCTGAGTGGCGGTTTGACGGGGTCTTCGCGCGAGTTGGTGTGCATAAACGGTGTGGTAACGCTGCTTTATGCCTACGGGCTGTATGAGAAGCGCGAGGAGCTGTGTGCGATGGCTGAGGAGCTGCTTGGGGAGCTGAAGGCGGAGGCTACGGCCGACACGCGGATGTGGCGCGAGCAGGGGTTTGAGGTGAGGTGTGCTGCCGACAGCCAGGCGCTGCATTTTTTGTATGGGGAGTATTGCTCGGCCAACCGGTGCGCGGAATGCCGCTGGGGATTGGGGCTGCTGCGGCGCCTGATGGATGAGCCGAAGCTGGCACAGGATTTTTTGGCAGAATATGAGAAAAATGGGAAGCATGGGAGTGATGGGAGATAAAATAGCTAAACCGGCTAAATTAGCTAAATTAGCTAAAAAAGCTACCGCAGCTAAACCGGCTAAATTAGCTAAAAAAGCTACCCCCCGTGTTGCTGTTTGCTTTGACAGCTTCAAGGGCTGTGTGGGCGCGGAGGAGGCGTCGCGGCAGGTGGCGGCGGCGTTGTGTGAGGCGGGCTATGAGGCTTGGGCGCTGCCGATGGCCGACGGCGGCGAGGGCACGGTAAGGGTACTAACATTGGCTGGGGTGAGGCAGCCGGCGGTGGATATGGCGCTGAAGGCGGGTCTCGGCAACCGCGAGGGCACGAGCAGGGCAAGGGTGATGGAAGCCTCTACGTTTGAGCTTGGGAGGATGCTTGCCCGGATGAGCGGCAGCGAAGGGGAGATTCTGTTGGGTGTGGGAGGCTCGGCGACGTGCGACGGGGGCATGGGGCTGTTGGCGGCGTTGGGGGCGCG
>ULXU01077396.1_pt1 | contig 12081 bp, 10 predicted proteins | sample 1961521 | NCBI WGS metagenome assembly ULXU01 (sample SAMEA4835845, study PRJEB28245) | human gut metagenome | biome: gut microbiome; material: fecal sample | place: Denmark | collected 2008
AGGAAATAGAACGGCGTCATTATCCTCGCGTGCATCGTCCCCAGACGGATAACCTCCTGCACCTGCGCCGCGTCGCCCGACTGGATGAACATCGCAATCAGCGCCGGGATGAAGGCGTAAATCGCCAGACCAATCGCTTCTGCAATGCTGACACACGCAATCAGTCCGAACCGCGCGCCTTTCTTGGCGCGTTCATACTCCTGCGCGCCGAGGTTCTGCCCGATGAAGGTCGTCAGCGCCAAGGTGAAGCTGGTAATCGGCAGGAAGCCAAAGCCCTCAATCTTGGAGTACGCGCCGCAGCCCGCCTGCGCCAGCGCACCGAAATCATTGATGTTCGTCTGCACGACGACGTTCGCCAGCGCAATCACGGCGTTTTGCAGCCCCGACGGAATGCCGATGTACAGCACCTTTTGGAGCATTCGCCCGTTGAAACGGATTTTCCGCGGAATCAGGCGGTAGGATTCCGTCGCCTTCATCAGCTTCCTCAGGCCGAGGAACGCGCTGACCGCCTGCGAGATGACCGTCGCGAACGCCGCGCCGCCAACGCCCATACCCAGCACGCCGACGAACAGCAAGTCCAGCGCAACATTGAGCATGGCGGAAATAATCAGGAAATACAGCGGATGGCGGCTGTCGCCAACCGCTTGGAAAATACCGTTCACCGCATTATACAGAACGGCAAAAATCACGCCGCCAAAGTACACGCGGAAATACTCAATCGAATTCGGCAGCACGTCCGCCGGCGTGTGCATCCAGTCCAGAATTGTCGGTGTCAGCAGAACCCCAATGAGTGTCAGCACGAGACCCGCGACGATTGCAAACGCAACAGATGTATGCACCGCAATCGAAACATTCTCATGATCCCTTGCGCCCCAGAATCTGCTGACGACAACGCCTGCGCCAACGAAAACGCCCTGAAAGAAGCCGATGAGCATGAAAATCAGGTTGCCGGACGAGCCAACTGCCGCCATAGCCTCCGTGCCCAGCACATTGCCCACGATAAACGTATCCGCTACATTGTAGAACTGCTGAAACAGGTTGCCTAGAAAGATGGGAATCGCAAAACGAACCATCAGTTTCCAGATGCTGCCCTGTGTCATGTTTGCCGCGTGCGACTGATTTGCCATTTGGTCTATTCACTCCATTGCTATTTTGACAGAAACCAATTTCATCATAGCACGTTTCGACAGCTTGTCAACGTGTTCTCGGAAAAAGTTGCCCAGCACGAAAAAATTGCAAACGTAAAATTTCGCTTGCAGGGTTGTCATGAGCGGCAAATCATGGTATGATGGTTTTCGGAAAATCCTTTCCAATTATATTAAGGAGTGAAAGGCATGAAATTCTTCATTGACATCCTCAAAGGCATGGTGATTGGGCTTGCCAACATCATCCCCGGCGTATCCGGCGGCACAATGATGGTTTCCATGGGCATCTACGATACGCTGATTTACTGCATCACCCACCTCTTCAAGCAGTTCAAGAAGTCCCTCATGACGCTGCTGCCGTTTGTTGTCGGCATGATTGCCGCGCTGGCGATTCTCTCCAACGTCATCACATGGGCGCTGATGGATGAATTTGCCTCGCTGCCGACGAATACGCTCTTCATCGGACTGATTCTGGGCGGTCTGCCCGCCATTTTCAAGCAGATCAAGGGCAGCAAAAAGCGCGACAGCATCCTTGGCGGCATTCTGTTCGTGCTCTTCTTCGCGCTCGTTATCTTCATGGCAACGCTGAAAGAAACGCAGGATACCGGTGCGGTCATCTCTCTGAGCGTTCTGGAAGTCCTGAAGCTTACGCTGATGGGCTGCATTGCGTCCGCGACGATGGTCATCCCCGGTGTGTCCGGCTCGATGATGCTGATGCTGATGGGCTACTACTACCCCGTCATCGGCGCGATTAAGAACCTTATCAATGCGCTGGTGGCGCTCGATGGCGGCGCGATTCTCTACAACGTGGGCATTCTGCTGCCGTTTGGCATCGGCGTGGTGATCGGCATTTTCGCCATTGCGAAGCTGATTGAGATTCTGCTGGCGAAGTGGAAGTGCATCACCTACGGCGCGATTCTTGGGCTTGTTGTCGCATCGCCGTTTGCCATCCTGATGGGGCTGTCGCTTCCCGGCTTCAACCTCGTGCAGGTGATTGTCAGCGTGCTGACGTTCATCTTGGGCTTCGCCGCCGCGTGGCTGCTGGCACGGAAGGACGAAAAGCCCGCCGCCTGATTTCTGCCAATCGAAAACGCCCCTGTCTGCAATGGACAGAGGCGTTTTTTGATGCCGCGGATGCTGCGGATGCGTTATACTATTTCCAGATAAGAATGCGCCAAGATGCGCCGCGAATTTTTCATTCTGGCTAACGTGAATGAAACGCAGCGTAGCAGCGCTACGCTAAGTGGAATGAACGGACGCCAGAATGGAAAAGGCGCAAGCAGATGGCGCAGGTGAATCTGGAAATAGTATTAGAACATGTTCTTTCGGCGCATAATAACGAAGGCGAACAGCGTCAGGATGATGGAGATGCCGCAGACTGCCGCAAATCCCCACGCCTGCCTCTCAAACGGTACGGGGACGTTGATGCCCCAAATCGTCATAACCAGCGTCGGCACAGCAAAAAGGACGGTCAGCGCGGTCAGCACCTTCATGGTGATGTTCAGGTTGTTGTTGATGATGGAAGCGAACGCGTCAGTGGTGTTGCTCATAATGTCGCGGTAAATCGAGCACATTTCCATTGCCTGCTTATTTTCGATGATAACATCCTCCAGCAGGTCGGTGTCCTCCGGATAGCGCTTGAGGATATCCTGGCGCATCAGGCGCTCCATGACCAGCGCGTTGCCTTTGAGCGACGTGTTGAAGTAAACCAGTGACTTCTCCAGCTTCATCATTTGCAGCAATTCCTGATTGCGGCTGGTATGCTCCAGCTTTTCCTGAATGTGCTGACTGGTTTTATCAATCTGCTTCAGGTAGGACAGGAAGCGGCCGGCATTGCGCTGGAGAATTTGCAGGATGAAGCGGGTACGCTTGAACGTCCAGAAATTGCGAATGCGCTCCTCGGTGAAGTCATTGATGATGGGCGTATCGCGCGTGCAGACAGTGATAATCACCTCGTCGCACAGCACGATGCCCAGCGGGATTGTGCTGTACACATAGCCCGTGCCCTCGGTATCAACATACGGAATATCCACGATAATCAGCGTCTGCTGCTTATCCGAGTCGTAGTCAATGCGGGCAGATTCCTCTTCGTCCAGCGCGGCAGGCAGGAAGGTCGGATCAAGGTTGAAGCGGGTGGTCAGACCATCCACTTCCTCCTTCGTCGGGCTTTGCAGATGCACCCATACGCCCTTTTCCAGCGTCGTGCATTCGGTCAGATGATCCTCGATGGTCTTGAAGATTCTTCTCATGTTAGTGCTGCGTCCTTTCAACATTTCCGAAGGAAGGCAGCGCGGTCGGCATCAGTCAGCCGTCAGAGCGCTGCCGATGGGCTCAGGGGTACTATACGGATCACCGTCCATGCGGTCAGACACTCCTTTCCGGCGTTCGCGGGCTGCTTGCCCGAATGCCACGCCTTTTATCTTACGCCCATTTCCCGCAATTGTCAACGGGGTATGCCGCAAGAAATCAGAAAATGGTGCTTCATATCTATTATCTGCCTCGCCTGTGCCCTCCGGAAATCGTATAAACGGCACGCAGATGCTTTCGCAAATGCTGTTCCTGTGCTGTTTTCGGAGGAAATTTTAGAGAATCAGACGAATTTGCAGAAGAATTTTGTTTTTCCTATGGCTTTTTTACAAAATATCAGTATAATAGAGTAAGGAACCCTGCTTAGACTTTTTCAATCAGCGGGAGGTTAGTCCCTATGACCTTTGACCTTCAACGGGCAAACGTGTGGAAGCGCATCTCGGCTTTTTTGTTCGATGTGATTCTGCTGGCGATTGCCTGCGTTCTTTGTGCGTGGGGATTATCAGCCCTGCTGGGATTCGACGCGCAGTACCAGACGCTCATGACGCGCTATCAGGCCGCGGCAGACGCGTGCGGGCTGGACATGTCCATCATGACCCAGACATACAGCACACTGACTGACGCGCAGCGGGCGCTGGTGGAACAGGCGAACGCCGTGCTCGCCGCTGATGAAACTGCCGTTCATGCGTATGGCATGGTCATTCAGCTGTCGATTCTCATCGTCAGTTTCGGCGTACTGTCGGGTTATCTCCTATTAGAATTCCTCGTTCCGCTCCTTTTCAAAAACGGACAAACCTTGGGCAAAAAGATATTCGGTGTGGCTCTGATGCGCAATGACGGCGTGAGAATCGGTCATGTGACGCTTTTTGTCCGCACAGTGCTGGGCAAATACGCGGTGGAAACCATGATTCCAATCATGGCGGTGATGATGCTGTTCTTCGGCAATCTGAATATCGTTGTGCTGGGCATTGTGCTGATTCTCTCCGTCGCGCAGTTTGTCCTCTTCCTCGCCACGCGGAAACATTCGCTGATTCACGATCTTCTTGCTGATACCGTCGCGGTTGATATGGCCAGCCAGATGATCTTCAATTCCACCGATGAGCTGGTTGCTTACAAGGCCAAACTCCAAGCAGAAAAGGTCGCGCATCAGATGTACTAAGGCACCACCGCGCAAATCCATCCTGCGGGGCTTTCAGACGATACTTCCACCCGCTTCAAAAGCGGCGAAGGCATGTCACTACGATGACAAAGGGCAAAGAAAGGGGATTCTATGAAAATCGTTTTGCAGAACCTGACCAAAATCTTCCCGAGCCGCAACAAAAAGTCCGGCGAAGAAGTGGTAGCAGTCAACAATTTTGACTTTACCATCCCGGATGGAAAGCTGATTGGCCTTCTTGGCCCGTCTGGCTGCGGCAAAAGCACGACGCTGTACATGATTAGCGGTCTGCAGAAGCCATCCAGCGGCAAAATCTTCTTCGGGGAGGACGATGTGACCGATCTGTCCACGGAAAATCGCGGCATTGGTCTGGTGTTCCAAAATTACGCGCTCTATCCCCATCTGACGGTCAAGCAGAACATCCTCTTCCCTTTGCAGAACCTCCGCGGCAAGGACAAGATGACCAAGGAAGCCATGCTGGAACGCGCGCATGAGGCCGCCCGGCTGGTGCAGATTGAGGAACTGCTGGAACGCAAGCCCAGCGAGCTTTCCGGCGGTCAGCAGCAGCGCGTCGCTATCGCCCGCGCGCTGGTGAAGATGCCCCGCGTGCTGCTGCTGGACGAGCCGCTGTCCAACCTTGACGCCCGCCTGCGCCTGCAGACGCGCGAGGAAATCCGCCGCATCCAGAAGGAAACGAAGATTACCACCGTTTTCGTTACGCACGACCAAGAAGAAGCCATGTCCATTTCCGACATGATTGTCGTTATGAAGTCCGGCGTGGTGCAGCAGATCGGCAAACCGCAGGATGTCTATGACAACCCGGCGAACCTGTTTGTTGCGAACTTCCTCGGCACACCGCCTATCAACATCTTCACCGGCCATGTTAAGGGCGAGCGCCTGTACATCGGCGTGGACAATGTGATGGATGTGCCCGGCGTGAAGGATCAGGACGTGTTCGTCGGCATCCGCCCCGAAGGCTTCATCCTCGACATGGAATTCGGCACGCTGTGCTGCAAGCCGCAGAACGTCGAGGTCATGGGGCGCGACGTGTCCGTCGTCTCCACGCACGAAGCCTCCCAGAAGCCGACGGTGCGCTCCATCATCGACGCGGACAACAAGGTGGATGCGTCCGCCGATGTCGTGCGCTACCGCATCAAGCCGCACAAGATCTTCCTGTTCACGCGGGATGACGAGGGCGTTCGCATTCCGTTCGAGGTGAAGTAAGATGGTAGAAAGCAAGCATCAATGGAAAGCATGGCTCTATCTCGCCCCCGCCATCGTGCTGCTGCTGGTCTTTACGGTCTGGCCGATTATCAACACGGTGCGGCTGGCATTCCTGAATGACTACAACAGCCTGAGCGAAGTCGGCGGTGCCACCTTCACCGTTGGCATCAAGAACTTCCAGACGGTTATCGGCGACAGCGGCTTCAAGACGGCGCTGAAAAACACAATGCTCCTGTGCCTGTTCACCGTGCCGATTTCGACGATTCTCGCGCTGCTGATCGCGGTTGCGCTGAACTCCATCAAGCCCCTGCAAAAGGTACTGCAAACCATCTTCTTCCTGCCCTATGTGACCAACTCCATCGCCATCGGCATGGTTTTCGCCGCGATGTTCAATATCATCGGTATGCCGCACATGGAGCGCCTGATTCAGACCAAGGGCATTGTCAATAATGTCATTGAGCTTTTCGGCGGGCACTACGTCAACTGGATTAACCAAGGCTCGGAATACTGGGCGAACATGTTCGTCATGATTGTCTACATCGTGTGGAACGCGCTGCCCTTCAAAATTCTGGTGCTGCTGGGCGGCCTGCAGGGCATCAACAAGCAGTATTACGACGCGGCAAAGGTGGACTCTACTCCCCGCTGGCGCGTGTTCACCAAAATCACCGTGCCGCTCCTCTCTCCGATGATTGCCTACGTCGTCATCACCGGCTTCATCGGCGGCTTCAAGGAATACACCAGCATCGTCGGCATTTTCGGCGAAACCATGGGCCCTGCGGGCGACGCGGGACGCATGAACACCATCGTCGGCATGATTTACGATGCGCTGCCGAAGTCCAACTACGGCGTGGCCAGTGCCGCTGCGCTGATTCTGTTTGCAATCATCTTCGTCGTGACGATGATCAACATGCAGGTCAGCAAGAAGCGCGTGCATTATTGAGAGGTGCAGTATGTCCGAAAAAGATTTCACCATCATGCATTCGCGGAACATGCAGCAAGTCAGCGTCACCCAGCGCATCACGAAGGTGCTGACGCTGTTCATCACCTATGCTTTCCTCATTGTGATGGCGCTGATTGTGCTGTTCCCGTTCTACTGGATGATTATCTCCTCGCTCAAGTCGCTGGATGAATACCGCGCGTCCGTGCCGACGTTCTGGCCGCGCATGGTGCTCATCAGCAACTACGCCGATGCGTTCTCCACCGGCAATCTGGGCCGCCTTTTCCTCAACACCGCCTATGTCGGCATCGTCTCGACGATGCTGTCCCTGATTATCACCATCCTGACGGCGTTCGCGTTTGCCCGGCTGGAATTCAAGGGCAAGAACGCGCTGTTCGGCGCGCTGCTGGCGACGATGATGATTCCCGGCGAGCTGTTCACCATCACCAACTATCAGACGATTTTCATGCTCGGCTGGCAGAACACCTACACGGTGCTGATTGTGCCGTTCCTTGTCAGCGTGTTCTACATCTATCTGCTGCGCCAGAACTTCCTGCAGATTCCGAACGAACTGTATCTTGCGGCAAAGGTAGACGGCACGAGCGACTTCAAGTACCTGTGGAAGGTCATGGTGCCGCTCTCCCTGCCGACGCTGATTTCCATCACCATCCTGAAAATGATGGGCGCATGGAACTCCTACGTCTGGCCGCGTCTGGTGGCGAATGACGATGCGCACAAGCTGATTACCAACGGTCTGCGCAACGCCTTCAACAGCTCCACCGGCGAAACGAATTATCCCGTGCAGATGGCGGCGGTCGCGATGGTATCGTTCCCGCTGTTCCTTGTATTCATCTTCCTGCGCAAGTACATCATGTCGGGTGTCAGCCGCAGCGGTATCAAAGGTTAATCGGCGGATTTCCGCCTTTAACAATTTTTTGTCTCCCTCGACCAGAAAGGAAGGAAAGACACATGAAGAAGTTCCTCTCTCTTCTCATGGCGCTGACCATGCTGATGGCCTGCACTGCTTGCTTCGGTTCTGCTGAATCCGCAAGCGATCCCGCTGCTTACGACGGCAGCGAGGTGAACATCACCTTCTACAACACGATGGGCTCCAACCTGACCCCCGTGCTGGATACGTACATCGAAGAGTTTAACAAGCTCTACCCGAACATCCATGTCAGCTACACCTCCGTTGGCGGCTACGATGATGTCCGCGACCAGATTTCCAAGGAAATCACTGTCGGCGGCCAGCCCAACATCGCTTACTGCTACCCGGACCACGTTGCCCTGTACAACCTCGCGCGTGCAGTGCAGCCGCTGGATGCTTACATTGACAGCACGGCGACCGTCACCCGCGCCGACGGCACGACCGAAACCTTCGGCCTGACGCAGGAGCAGAAGGACGACTTCATTTCCGCGTACTACGAGGAAGGCCGTCAGTTCGGCGATGGCAAGATGTACACGCTGCCGATGAGCAAGTCCACCGAAGTGCTGTACTACAACAAGACGTTCTTCGACGCCAACGGTCTGACCCCGCCCACCACTTGGGACGAGATGGAAGCGCTGTGCAACAAGATCGTCGAAATCGACCCGTACAGCATCCCGCTGGGCTATGACTCCGAGAACAACTGGTTCATCACCATGACGGAGCAGCTCAAGACCCCCTACACCAGCGCCACCGGCGAACACTTCCTGTTCAACACACCCGAAAACCGCGCGTTCGTGAAGCGTTTCGCGACGTGGTACAATCAGGGACTTGTGACGACCCAGACCATCTACGGCAGCTACACCTCCGGTCTGTTCGTCTCCGACTCCGGCATCAAGAGCTACATGTCCATCGGTTCTTCCGCCGGCGCGACGCATCAGCGTCCGACCAAGGGTGCGGACGGCACCTATCCCTTTGAAGTGGGCATCACGACCATCCCGCAGGTGGATGCCAGCAACGCGAAGGTCATTTCTCAGGGCCCGAGCCTGTGCATCTTCAAGAAGTCCAATGCGCAGGAAGTGGCCGCTTCCTGGCTGTTCGTCAAGTACCTGACCACCACGGTTGATTTCCAGGCTGAATTCTCCATGGCGTCCGGCTATGTGCCAGTCATCAAGTCCGTTGCGAACAACGAAGTCTATGCGGAATTCGTTGCGGGCGCGGACGGCGGTGACAACGTGGCGGCGCTGGCGGCGAAGGTCTGCTTGGAGCAGGTTGACGCTTACTACACCTCTCCTGCGTTCCCCGGCTCTTCCGAAGCACGCAGCCGCGTTGGCGAACTGATGGCGGGCTGTATGACGGATGCTGCGGCGCTGGGCGACCTGACCAAGCCGGAAAACGATGCGAAGCTGGACGAGCTCATCCAGAAGCGCTTCGACGAAGCTATCACCAAGTGCGAACAGTCCATCGCGGGCTTTGGCATCTAAGGCGCGCAGATGAAAACACTCCGCAATCTATTTTCCCTGCTGCTGACCCTGACGCTGCTGCTCTGCACGGCGTCAGGCGCGGCGGCGGAAACCACCGATGACGGCTTTGTGGACTATGTGGCGCAGCTGAAGCTGAGCATGTCCTCCGCAACCGCCAAAACCAGTGCGACCGTCAGGACGCATGTGGACGGCGACACGGTGCATTTCGATGTGCCGGAAAGCGTCTGCGCGGACGGTGTGCTGAAAGCGCGCTTTCTGGCGCTGAACACCCCCGAATCCACCGGCAAGATTGAGGAATACGGCGTTGCCGCGTCGCATTTCACTCAGGAGAAGCTCGCTTCGGCAGTGTCCATCATCTTGGAATCGGATTCTGACCGCTGGGAGCTGGACTCCACGGGCGGCCGGATGCTGGTCTGGGTGTGGTATCAGCCGTCGGAAGGCGCGGAATACCGCAACCTGAATCTGGAGCTGCTGCAAAACGGCTATGCGCGCGCGTATTCCACCGCGAACAACCAGTACGGCAGCATCTGCTCAAGCGCGCTGGATCAGGCGCGGCAATTCAAGCTGAACCTCTACTCCGGTCAGCCTGACCCCGATTTCTACTACGGCGACGCCATCGAGCTGACCCTGCGCGAACTGCGCTGCCATCCGGAAGCGTACCAGAACAAGAAGGTCGCTTTCAACGGCATCGTCACACTGGCGCACAACAATTCGGTGTATGTCGAAAGCCTTGACGCGGAGAGCGGCATCGTCTTCGGCATCTCCGTCTACTACGGCTTCAACCTCAGCGGCAAGGGGCTGTCGATTCTCACCCCCGGCAACGAAGTGCGCATCGTCGGTTCGGTGCAGTACTACGCGGCGGGTGACCAGTGGCAGATTTCCGACATCTCCTACCGCATGATGAAGCCGAAAGACCCCGGCAACATTCAGCTGCTCAGCGAAGGGCACGAGCCGTACTACACCGAGACGACGCTCGCCCAGTTGATGTCGCAGACCCTGCTGACGGACGAAAATGGTGAGGAAGCTGCCTATGCTCATGCGGATTTGGCGCAGAACACAAGCGTCGAGCTGCACAAGCTGCATGTGCTGTCCATCAGCCGGGACGACGAAAACAGCCGCGCGTATCTGACCGTCGAACAGGACGGGCAGCAGATGACCGTAATTGCACCGTCGTCTTTCGTGACCGATGAGATGGTGGGGCAATCCATCACCGTGCGCGGCTTTGTCGAGTATTCGAGCGGCAACGTCGCTGTGCGTGTCTACGAAACCGGACTCCTTCTCGCAGAATAACACCCCTGACAATCAAGGAAAGGGAGAAAACAATCATGAAGAAATTCCTTGCGATGCTCATGCTGCTGGCGATGTGCTTCAGCTGCGCCGCGATGGCGGAAACCACGGATGAAGATCTGGCAGCGGCCAAGACGTACCTGTTCATGATGTACAAGGATCTGCCGGAAACGACGATGAGTGACTACGAAGTGGTCGGCGTCATCAACATCGGCGGCATCGAATTCCCGATTACGTGGACGGCGGACAGCGACACCATCAAGATTGTTCCGCAGGACAACAAGATGGTCACCATTGATGTGGATGAAAAGAATCCCGAAGAAGTGACCTACACCCTGACGGCCACCCTGTCGAACGCTGCTGGCGAAACCGTGAGCGTGTCCTTCGCGCACAAGGTGCCTGCTGCGATGATTCTGGAAGGCATGAGCTACGAAGAGATCGTGGCGGCGGCGTACTCGCTGGAAGCGGGTCTGGCGCTGGAAGACACCCAGCGTCTCTACGGCACGGTGACGAAGATTGACACCCCGTGGAGCGACGAATACAAGAACATCACCGTCACCATTCAGGTGGGTGAGCTGGCGGATCAGCCCATCCAGTGCTACCGTCTGACCGGTGAGGGCGCGGAAAAACTGCAGGTGGGCGACGCGATTACCGTCGAAGGCATCCTGAAGAACTACAAGGGCACCATCGAGTTCGACAAGGGCTGCGTGCTGGTCGGCTACGGCGAAATCGTCAGTCAGAAGGCGATTGTAGACGCGGCTTACGCGCTGGAATCGGGCGTTGCCATGACGGCTCCGACCGCGCTGGTGGGCGAAGTGGTTTCCATTGACTCCGCGTGGAGCGACGAATACCAGAACATCACCGTGACCATCGTCTGCGACGGTCTGACCGAACAGCCCATTCAGTGCTATCGTCTCTCCGGCGAGGGCGCGCAGGCGCTGGAAGTCGGCAGCGTGGTCGGCGTGTACGGCACGATTAAGAACTACAAGGGCACGGTCGAGTTCGACAAGGGCTGCGTGACCGTTCCCGCGGACTCCGTGGTGAGCGTTCGTCTGGCGGTGAGTGCCTACGCGCTGGAAGCAGGTCTGTCCATGAATGACGCTTCCACCATGACCGGCATCATCACCAGCATCGACACTGCTTGGAGCGACGAGTACAAGAACATCACCGTGACCATCGTTCCCGGCGGTCTGACCGACTACGCGGTGCAGTGCTACCGTCTGTCCGGCGAAGGCGCGGAAACGCTGGCGGTCGGCGATACCATTACCGTGAGCGGCACGATTAAGAACTACAAGGGCACGATCGAATTCGACAAGGGCTGCACGCTGGACGCTGTGGTCAAGGCGGAGTAATCGTTTCCTAACAGAGGGGAATCCTGCATCAGCGGGACTCCCCTTTTTCTGTACGCAAAACGCCGTGCTTCCGATCTTGGAAACACGGCGTTTGATATTATGCTATTCCCAAATGAGAATGCGCCAAAATTCGTGAGCAGATGGTGCAGGTGAATTTGGAAATAGTATTACGCTTCGTAGCCCAGTGTCTTCATGAACCGCTGGAAGCCCGCCAATCCGGCTTCATCGCGCTTGTAGACACCCGCGTCCGCCAGCACCTGCGCG
>ULXU01022339.1_pt1 | contig 11915 bp, 9 predicted proteins | sample 1961521 | NCBI WGS metagenome assembly ULXU01 (sample SAMEA4835845, study PRJEB28245) | human gut metagenome | biome: gut microbiome; material: fecal sample | place: Denmark | collected 2008
TGGAAATATTTTCAAAGAAGGGAATCAGAAGCTCATAAAAAAAATTCAGAAAGGTTCCAAACATCGCAAGAATCAGCACAACATCAAACACTCCGCTGCAGCGCACCGGCCATGGAATTTTATCCTCATCAAAATGATTCTTATAATACTCATCATTCGTATTAATGAAATAATCCTTCCCAAACATCCATGTCCCGTGATAGCTCTCGACTCCGGAAGGTGCCATTCTAAGCGGATTCTCCAAATTATTATAGGCGCCCCTGTGTGAATGAAAATTCGGGCTCTTATGGGAATGATAGCCTGTGCTTCTATGATAGCTTCTGTGCGATGAGCTGTGATGTGAACTGTGTGAACTGTGGTGGCTTCCGTGATGACTGCCGCTGCTGTGGTGACTTCCTCTTGCCATGACTTTCCGTTTTACCGGCACATACCGGGGCTCCCCCTATGTACCATTTCCTCCTGTCTGTAATGCAAATCAGCTGCTTTATCCGTTTATAACTGGCTGAATACTTCTGTGCGCAACGCCGCATCCGTCTTAAATGCCCCACAGGAAACCGTGGTTGTCGTAACCGTTCCGGGCTTCCGGATTCCACGCGCTGTCATACAGCTATGTTCCCCTTCAATGTGTACCAGCACATCTTCCGTTCCAAGTACCAGCTGCATAATCTGTGCAATGTCCGAAGTGATCCGTTCCTGTAACTGCAGCCTTTTACATACCATATCTGCGATCCGCGCAACCTTGCTTAAGCCGATCACCTTTGTCTTCGGAAGATACGCTACTGAAATCTTCATATTATACATCAGCGCCAGATGATGCTCGCAATAGCTGAATGCATCCATATTTTTCACTAAAACCATCTCTCCGGAGGACGGTTCTTCAAAACACCGGTCAAACATCCGGGCAATCTCTTCATTGGTATAACGCATTCCTTCGAATACCTCATCATACATCCGTGCCACGCGCTCCGGTGTATCCACAAGGCCTTCCCGATCCGGGTCATCCCCAAGAGCTGCCAATATATTTCGAACCGATTCTTCAATCGTACGTTTCTGTTCTTCTGATAAATGTCTGTTTTCCACAATATGCCTCCATGATTACCATTTCCCTGGTTACTGCTCACTCCTGAACAGGCTTCGACTGTTTCTTCATTTACGAATGGCAAAGATCTATCTTATCTTTTTGTTCCGTTTATGCTACAATGGTTTTTGTTCGGGGACAGAACCCTCATTTTATAATAAGAAGGATTTCCAATTATGCTACAGACATTATACCACGTTTCTGAATATAAAGAAGAGTTACTTTATCCCGCTGTCTGCAAAGCCATGGATGCCTTATCCATCGCTGATGACCTGCGCTCCGGTCTTAAGGTCGTCATCAAGCCAAACCTTGTCATGGCGAAAAGCCCGGACTTCCCGGTGACCACCCATCCTCTTGTGGTAAAGGCTGTCGTACGTTACTTACGGGAGCATGGTGTGACTGACATAACCCTTGCCGAAAGCTCCGGCGGGCTTTACAATGCCGAACATATGAAAAATCTCTACCGTGTCTGTGGCATGTCTTCCCTGGAACCGGATATCCGCATGAACATGGACTTTACTGCCCGGACGGTTCCTACCCGTGATGGTTTTAAAAACCACAGCTTTCATCTCATCACCCCGATTGTGGAAGCCGATTATGTCATTAACATCTGTAAACTAAAGACACATTCCATGACCGGTTACTCCGGTGGAATCAAGAATCTTTTCGGTACCATTCCAGGTCTTGAGAAGCCGCAGATGCATTACCGCTGGCCGGATATCGGGGACTTTTCGAATATGCTGGTAGAGCTGGCACAGACTGTCTCTCCCCAGCTTACCATCATCGATGCGGTAGACGCCATGGAAGGAAACGGTCCTACCGGCGGCACCTCCCATCCGCTTAAAATGATTCTGGCAGCCCGTGATTTTTATACACAGGATTATTTTGCTGCCGGATTAATGAAACTGGATCCCATGAGCATTGTAATGATCCGTCAGGCAGTAGAACAGGGCCTTGCCCATCCTGAAGAGATCCAGCTCGCTGGTGATGCGATCCCTGAGGATCTCACCCCTTTTCAGATACCGGATACCAGAAAGCTGGATTTTTCAACGGCACTCCCGGGCTTTTTACGTAAGCCTGCGGTATTGGTTATGGGAAAATTATTGAAATCCTATCCCCTTCTTAGCAAAAGCAAATGTGTCGGCTGCGGCAAGTGCGCCGAAAGCTGTCCGGCACACATCATTAAAATGAAAGAAGACCGGTCCGGAAGGAAAAGAGCCGTTTTTCAGAAAAAGGGCTGCATCTCCTGCTTCTGTTGTCAGGAGATGTGCCCTATGAAAGCAATCGAAGTCCGCAAGGCCTTGTGATGTGCAGGTGCGGATCTTCTACCCATATCAAACTTAAACCTCCAGTTTTTCCTCTTCTTCGATCTGAACCATTTCCCTGCTTTTTAACAGGAAGTGGTTTTTCTTTGCCCTGAAATAAAAGAACAGGGAAAGCATGGTTCCAAGTGCCCAGCCAACCGGCCATGCACTCCAGATTCCTATACTGCCAAGCTTCGAAGATAAAACTGCCGCAATGCTCACACGCAGAATCAGATCCGTAAACGTTGCAATCATAAATGCTCCCATCATGCTGCTTCCGCGAAGCACTCCATCGGTCACAAGCTTCACCGATACCACAAAGTAGAATGGTGCCAGAATTCTTAAGATCAGAATTCCGGTGTCCATTGCCGGTCCGCTGCTGCTGTCCATAAACAGATAGACCAGCCATCTTCCGGCAATCACATAAAGCAGTACCAGTGGAACACTGAGTGTCCATACCATTTTAATTCCGGCCTTAAAGCCATCATGAATCCTTTCATACTTACCGGCTCCCAGATTCTGCGAGGTATAATTCGAAATTCCGTTGGCCAGTGTGGTAAAGGATGTGATCACAAGGTTATTGAGCTTGATTGCTGCCGCATAGCCTGCTATTACCGATGCACCGAAGCCATTGATGAGGCTCTGGATAATGATGTTTCCGACAGAAACAAAGCTCTGCTGCAGAATACTTGGAATCGCCACCGTGCAGATCTGTAAAAAGACCGGCATGGAAAACCAGACGGCTTTCTTTTCGCTCTGAAGTGCTCCAAGATGCCGGAACACAACCACAATGGCAAGTACGCAGCTGATTCCCTGACAGATAAAGGTTGCCCATGCCACTCCGGCAACGCCCATCGCAAGAAACCTCACAAAAATATAGTCCATAATAATATTGGCAACCGATGAACACGCCAGAAAAACAAACGGCGTCTTCGAATTACCCAGTGCTGAAAAAATTCCCGTGGCAATATTATAGAAAAAAAGGAACGGCAGTCCTGCAATATAAATCATCAGATATAACCGGGAATCCGCCATGATTTCTTCCGGTGTATGAATCATCGTGAGCATCTTATGACACCCAAGGAATCCAAGCAGCATCAAAAGTGCACACAAAACGGCACCGCTTAAGAGTGTCGTATGTACTGTTGTCCTGACATTATGGTATTCCTTCGCTCCAAAATATCTGCTCACAATGACCGAACAGCCGATGTTACAGCCAAAAGCAAATGCAATAAAAATCAGCGTGATTTCATAGCTGTTTCCAACTGCCGCAAGTGCATTTTCCCCCACGAACTTTCCGGCAATCAGACTGTCTGCGATATTGTATAACTGTTGGAAAATAATACTTCCAAACAAAGGCAGACAAAACCCCCACAGTACCTTCTCCGGTTTTCCTGTGGTTAAATCCTTATTCATCTCTTATCCTTCCCGCTCATGACTTGAGAAGCTTCACCAGTTTTTCTCATATATATGACAACCTGACATGTCATGAGCTGTAGTAAGTTCCTGATGCAATGGTTACGCTAATATTTCACCGACTATCCTGTTGACCAGGGAGCCGTCTGCCTTTCCTTTGACCTTCGGCATAAGCTCCTTCATTACTTTGCCCTTGTCCTTTGCGGAGGGTTCGGTAATGCCAAGAGCCGTAAGTACGGCCTGTACTTCCGCACGGATCGCATCCTCACTCATCTCTTCGGGTGCAAATTCCTGATAAACAGAAAGACGTGCCGCACATGCTTCCCTGATATCCCCACGGTCAGCCGGAGCCAGATCCATGGTTTCCTTCGTCTGACGGATCTCACGCTTTACCACTTCAAATTCCTCTGCCTCGGTCAGATCTGCCCGTTTATCAATAGCCTTGTTCTTCAATGCAGAAAGCAGCATCGAAAGTGCATCCTTACGCGTCTTGTCCTTGTTTTTCATGGCTTCCATCATCTGGGAGCGTACGGTATCAATCATACTCATATTTTCAATCTCCTTTACTTTGCAATCTTTATGGAACAGTTCCATTGTACGTTTCTGATTTTCATTCGTCAAGATGTGCCTGTTGTATCAATCCTCATAATACTTAACAGTTCAGCCATGCCCATTCATAAGCTGCCGGATTGTACAGATTGGCTGACAAATATATGTGCTTTCCGGCAGCTTATTTCATGTCGGGCGTCCGCCCTATAGAAACGATTGTATAAGCTGCCCTTAGTGAGCAAGCTCCCACGGTCATCTTGCACAATCATTTCTGCATGACTGAACTGTTACTCACAATATTCCTGATAATCCTCTTCACTTGCAAACAACATATATCCACCATTCACATATCCCATATATCCTGCAGTCACTACATATCCTTTCATAACAATACCTCCTGTTAAGCTTGCCTGTAACATATTTTCTACCTTAATTTTCATTTCAGGTTCCTTACAGGTATTAATTTAACAGAAGGTATGTCCCATAAAAGTCACTCTGACTTTATTGCAATGCATGGACCAAGCTGCATTTCAGCATTTCAGGCTGCCGTACTATAGCGGATAATAATCATTTCAAGCCCGATGTTATCGCTGATTTTTCCTGTTTTAATGGCTTCCTCCGTAGAAACACACTCTTCCAGTGCCTGCCGGATCATGCTTTTACTAAAATGGGAAGCCTGCGTCACATATTTTCCGGCAATGAAGCCCGGAAGCCCGATTTTCTCCCCGATTGCTTTGTTTCCGTAGCCTTTCTTCACCAGTTCCTTTACCTGCAATAGAAGATTAAACTGTCTTGCAATCAGGAACAGAATCCGCATCGGCGGCTCCTTTAATGCAATCAGTTCATAGTAAAGCTCCAGTGCCTTTTTCTGATTCTTATTGGCAATTGCCTCGACCATATCAAAAATGTGGCTCGTGATTCGTTTGGTACAGATTGCTTCCACGTCCTGTTCCGTAATCACATCCTTATCAAGACAATAGCAGAATAACTTCTCGCATTCCTTATGGATATTCTCCATGTCCGTTCCAGTCTTTTCCAGAAGCAGGTTCAGGGTACGCTCCGAAATATTCTTATTTTCCTTCTTGATCATCTGGAGAATCCAACGCTTCAACGTTGTTTCATCCTGCGTGGCAAACTCCACTGCGCAGCCATTCGCCTGCACAGCCTTAAACAGCTTGCTTCGCTTGTCCACCTCGGTCTCCACGAAAAGGAAATTCACACTTTCCGCAGGGCTTTTCAGATACTCTGCCATCTGCTCTCCACCCGACTTAAACAATCCGCTGTTTTCAATCAGAATCAGTCTCCTGTCTGCAAAAAACGGCATCGTCTCTGCCTGATCAATCACTTCGCCCACCGTAAAGTCCTTGCCTTCATAATAACTGAAATTCATGGTGTCATCACCAATCATCGCTTCCTTCAGCTTGTCCTTATACTGTTTGCGTAAGTAAGCCTCCTGCCCGTAAAGCAGATATATTTTTTTGAAATCCCCGGACTTTAAGTCCTGAATCAATCGCTGCATGTCTTCTCCTGTCTGCTGGTCATCCCATATACTTCTACTTTATTTTTAACATGACTGCACATAATTCTGCAATGCCTTTTCAACTACTGCATTTAACGTCTCGCCATTCATTTCTGAAATTCGCACTAGTTCCCTATGAAGCTTAGGCTGTATCCGTACATTGAATACTCCTTTATAAACCTTGCATGGTTCCTTTCCAACCTCCTTGCAAAATTCCAGATAATCATCCACCGCCTGATGAAACTCCTGTTCAATATTTTCCACCTGATCGCTGGAAAAATCTACATAATCATCAATTCCATTGATAACGCCTCGTAATTTCCTGGCATGTGCATCATAACGTATTAATGTGTAGTAACCCTTATACTCCAAAACATTATCTTTCATTACAATTCTTCCATCCTTTTCTCTGTAAAATTTTACCCGTGAACCTGATGTTTTGCCTTTATTAAATTCTTCAAATCCCATCTTTCCCAATAAATATCGCGCTTCCAAATATTGATAATCCGATGGAATGTTTAAAATCCTTTTCTTTGCTTTCTCATTTTTACTCATATAGTACCTTTCTATGTAACTATATGATAGTTACATTTTATTTCTTTCTCTTGAAATTGTCAATTGAATCTATCCATAATTAAGATTTTCTATTAATCTGCAATATACCCTCTCACCTGCACACGGCTCTTATCATCAACCGTCACGGTGATTGCCCCATAATCTTTTGTACAAAACCATGGAATATCTACCTTTTCAAGGCGTTCCAGGGTTTCTTCATGCGGATGCCCGTAACGGTTTCCTTTCCCGCAGGAGATAATGGCAATCTTGGGATTGGCTGCTTTTAAAAATTCTTCTGAAGTGGAATTCTTCGATCCATGATGTGCAACCTTGAGTATGGTCAATTCTGTCTCCGTATGATTTGCCCCCATTTTATTCTGTGGTCTCTTTTCTTCAATCTGTTCCTCTATTCTTTCATCCTCTATACTCTGTTCCTCCATACTCTCTTCCTCCATACTCTCTTCTTCTCCTGATATTCTTATGACATCCTGCATCTGCGTCACTCCCGGTTCTTTCCAGTCCTGCAGTTCCTGTGTCAGATGCTCTTCTCCTGCTCCCTGCACATCACCGGTAAGAAGCATGGAAAATTCCCGGTAAGTCACAAGCAGTACCATGGAAGTTTCATTGAGATCTTCTGCCCGGTAGCCTTTTGATGGATGTAAGCACTGGAATAGCAATTCACCATCCTGAAGCTGCTGTCCTTCATGCAGGAGCTGAACAGTAATTCCATTCTGCCCTGCCAGCTCAACCAGTTCTTCATACCCTTCACTGCGGCACTCATGTGCAATATCCGTAAGCACCAGATTTTCTACCCGGATTCCTTCAAGCTCTGCCTGCTCCAGTAATTCCGCAATTCCATTGTAATGATCACTGTCCGCATGGCTTACAAATACGGCCTTAATCTGTGATGCCCCCTGATATTTCAGAAAAGGAATCATCCGATACTTTCCGACTTTAGAAACCGAGGAGCTTCCTCCATCTGTCAGATAAGAATCTCCATTCTCCGTCTGCAGGAAAATACAGTCTCCCTGTCCGACATCCAGGAAAGTAACCTGTAATTCCGGTCGGAAACGCCAGGTAAGTATCACTACACCAAGCAAGAGGAAGCCCCAGCAGATTCCTACAGGAATTCCATATGTTGAAATCCACTTTCCACCATGACATGCTATTCTTCTTATTCTTTTATTCTGCATTTCATACTGTGGTATTTCATATTGTGATACTTCATACCGTGGTATATTATATTGCGCCATTCCGTGTTGTGATCTTTCATACTGTGACTTTTCATATTGCAATACTTCATGACATGGTGGATCCTCTTGCAATATTTCTTTTGCGCAGCCACCTCGTCTGTGAATACAGTCCTTGTGAATATACTCCTTGTGAATACAATCCCTTTGATACAGCACTGCCTTACGCTTCGTCCTCCCCAGAGCTGCAATAATAATTAACACCGCCACATATACTGCCAGCTGCCATTTTGCAGGACAGCCCGGCGTCCAGTAATGGTGAGGCAGCTTCTCTGTAAACAGTCCAAGCCTTTCGTATACCATAAGGATCCCTGTAATCAGCCATGCCGCAGGGATAGCAAGCGGCGTGCACAGGAAGGCTGCAAGAATCATCACAATTCCTGCACCCATTAAAATACTCATCATGGGAAGTACAATGAAATTTAAGAACATCGAATAAACCGGAATCTGATAAAAGACTCCCAGATACACCGGAAGCGTCACTGCCATCAGGGCAACTCCTTCAAACAACTTTTTCCCCTTTCTGACATTGCCAAGAACCGGAAGAATCAGGGATATGCCCAGAACACACAGAAAAGAAAACTGAAAGCCGCTGTGAAAGAGATAAAGCGGCTGTTCCACAAGCACCAGACCTGCCGCAACAGCAAGCGCCGTGATCCGGTCATAGGTTCTTCCGAGAATCTGTGCCAGCATTTGCAGCAGAAACATGGCGATTGCCCGGATTGCTGAAACTGCAAAGCCGGTCATCATTCCATACAGAACAATGATCATGGAAGCCAGTATGGCACTTAATTTTATTTTTAATCCTGCTCTTCGTAAAAGCTGATAGAGTCCCATTCCAATCATGGAAATGTGAAGCCCCGAAATAGCAAGAATATGTGCAATGCCATTTCTCTGATAAAGGCCTTTGATTTCTTCGTCTAAGATTCCTTTTTCTCCAAGCAGCATGGTCTTCATTACCGAGGCTTCCTGTTCCGGTAACAACGCATCCACTTTACTGCCTGCTTTTCTTCGTAACTGATATAAACCTTCTGCTATTTTATAAAACCTGTCTGATTTTACTTGAATTTCTGCCTGATTAAGGCGAAAAGAGATTCGAAGTATCTGATAATAGAACGGGGCATTGAATTGCCCGGGATTCGTTGGCTGTTGAAAATTTTTCAGTGTCCCCTTCAGGATAACCAGGCTTCCGATTTCCGGTTCCGGAACACCCTCCCTTAAATAACACAGGATATTCTCTGTGGCTTTTGTGTCAGCTGGCTTTTCTGCACATTTCCCCTGTACGAGTAACTGCTTTTCTGCTGCTTCCTCCTGTACAAGTAACTGCCTTTCTGCTGCTTCTTTCTGTACAAGTAACTGACCTTCCGCAGCTTCTTCCTGTACCACTGACTGACCTTCCACCGGATTGTCTCCAGCAAAAGAAACCTGCTTTAAGTAGACTACCGTTTTATCCTGTCCACCCTGGGTTTTCACTTCTTTCTGATAAACCCTTCCCTGCACAATAACCGTCTGCCCTTCCAGCTCCGGGCAGCTCCACGGTTCCTTTCGTGACAGGGAAGTTACAATACAAATCAAAATCACCACTACCAGACACCCCACACTTAAGGGGCGCTTTCTCATTCATTTCCTCCTCTACTCCACAAGATCCAGATTCCGTTCATACGATGGCTGCAGGCTGGCATGATCCTTGAGATCTACCGCTCCCTCCGTATCAATGGTAATCTGTACACGATTCACACTGGACAATTCTGTCAGTGAATTTACAATTGAATAAATCATCACATCTGAACTGACATTATAGGACTTCGTCCAAAAGGATGTATCAAGGTTTACATAACACGTTCCATCTTTTACCGTCACACTTAAGATCTTCGTAGACGGGTTTAACACCGCATAACCGGCTTCATTCTTCTGCGGTCCTAAAAGGAGCTGTTCCACTACAAGCCGCTCCATGGAAATGTTACTGCTGTATACTACATTTCTTTTTACCGCACAAAGCCTTGTTCCATCTTCATTTGCAAAATAAAGCAGCAGTTTTGCCTTCTCATAGGTATTGATTTCATTGCCATCGTTATCAATAAACATATCGGCATTCATTACCCCGATTACATTTCCGTAGGTATCCGTCAGTGGCTCTTCCTTTACCTGGAAGGAAATATGCGCCACACCATCGATCTGGGACAGAGTCCGCACAATTGCCGCCCTGGTCAGCACCTCGGTTGTCACCGGCTGACGGTAATATTCTTCACTGAAATCAAGCAGAAGCTGCTCCTCGGTGATCGATTCGGAAAGCAGCTGCACATTTCCACTTAACGGTGCACGATACTGCAGCTTATCTGCAGGCGCCGACAGCTGTTCCAAAAGCTCCTGCAGCAGGATTTTCTGGTCGGTGGTTTCCGTCCGGTAATCATGGCTCGTAATGGCAGTCTCTTCATTATTCAGGCTGTAAATGTGATATATTTTTCCCGTTTCCTGCTCCTTCTTTCCACAGGCACACAATAAAATCATGGAAAATAATACTGACCAGAACATCACCTTATGAATCCAGCCAGATTTCTGTTTTCCATATGGGTTACCCCTGTGCTGCTGTGTAGCCTCCAGCGGATATTCATATTTATTCTGTTCAAAGACAATCCTTTTCTTTCCCATACCACTATCCATTTCTATCCTACGACAATCCTTTTTCCCATACCGCTATCCATTTCTATCCTGGTTCAAAATCATTTTCAAAATCATTCTTTTCCTTATTCTTCCCTGCCATCCAGACTGTGCCTGTTTTCCCTGTCAGGAACAGGTATTGATTCTGTCACACAACTGTCTTCTGTGATACATCAGATCATGCTGCTGTACATCATGAACCGTTACAGTTCAGCCATGCCCATTCATAAGCTGCCCTTAGTGAGCAAGCTCCCACGGTCATCTTGCACAATCATTTCTGCATGGCTGAACTGTTACCATGAACCTGCTTACGCCAGTGATCTTGTCAATGGGATCTTCACTGTAAAGACGCTGCCCTCGCCCTGGATACTCTCTACCTTAATCGAACCGCGTAACAGCTGTACGGCGCCCTTCGTAATTGCAAGTCCAAGTCCCGTTCCACCGATTTCTCTCGAGTGGGACTTGTCTACCCGATAGAAACGTTCATAAATATGCTGGATCGAATCCTCCGGAATTCCAATGCCTGTATCCGCAACCTGTACCGTAAAGAACTGATGGTCTGCGTCCAGAATAACATTCACCTTTCCCTGCTCCCGGTTATACTTAATGGCATTTTCAATCAGATTGGTTAAAATCAACGAAAGCTTCACTTCGTCCACTTCTGCAATAATTTCGCGCTTACTGATGAGTGTCAGTTCAATATCCGTTTTCTTGGCAATTGGTCGAAGCCGCCGTAAAATCAGTTCCGTAAGTGCATTGATATCGACGGATGTGATATTTACGGACGCTGCAGACTTGTCCATCTTCACAAGTGCAAGCAGGTCATTGATGATTTTGTCCTCACGCTCAATTTCCTCTGCAATATCTACCATGAATTCCCGGTACAGCTCCACCGGCACATCCTCCTGCGCAATCAGGGAGTCCGCCAGCACCTTCATGGATGTAATCGGTGTTTTCAGCTCATGGGAAACATTCGCCACGAAATCCTGTCTCGTCTCATCAAGTGCATTCATCCTTTGCAGCACACTGTTAAATGCATCCACGATATGCTCTGTTTCTATGTAATCCGGCACACTGATCGTTTCATTCGTGTAGCCCTCCTGCACCTCACTGATCGCTCCCGATACCCGGTCAAAGGGCCGGATCAGAATTTTAGCCAGGATAATTGCCAGCGCAAGAATACACAGAGCCATAATAATCTCGATAATCAATGCTTTCCGGCTCAGAATGGAAAGCGTCATGGCAATACTGTCGGTGGAAACACTGGTCAGCATCACGCCACGTACCACTTCCGTTCCCTCCGGCTGTTCGGGCGTTGCGTTCTGTTCCGAAATGGTCTCCATAATCGGAACCGTAATCTCAATAAACCCGTTCACCCGGTCATAATTTGCCGTATTGGAGCCCTTAAAACACTTAATAACCTCCTCGGAGACAATCGTCTTTCCTTCGCTGAGTCCATAGGTATCCTTCACAATTTTCAGACTTCCGTTAATAATCATCACACGCCCGTTATACAGATTGGAAAGCTGCTCGAGCTCTGCATTAATCACTTCCGATGAACTGTCCGGCAGATAATTATAGGTGAT
>ULXU01062840.1_pt1 | contig 11772 bp, 10 predicted proteins | sample 1961521 | NCBI WGS metagenome assembly ULXU01 (sample SAMEA4835845, study PRJEB28245) | human gut metagenome | biome: gut microbiome; material: fecal sample | place: Denmark | collected 2008
GACATGCTGCGAGCAAGATCTCCCACAGACTTCTTGTGCGTCCACTCCTCCATGATCTCCCCGATCTTTAAAAGGAACATGATGGATCCCGCCGTGGAAATGTCCGCGCGGCACACGGAGACACCGATTGCCACCGCGTCCAGAACGGGAACCTCTATCTTACCTCGCAGGAGCACCTTAAGTCCCTTCGCAATATACTTACACGATTTCAGGATACAAAGAACGAACCGTATGGGATAGGGCACAAACAGGCGTTTTCCGTAATGCAGCACCACGCATGTAACCAGCTTCTCCTTATACTGTTCGTTCATCTCCCTGCCGGAATTTTGCAGAACCTCAGGGGGCACGCTTGCTTTCTCATAGGAAAAGCGCTGCAGTGCCGTAATCACAGCCTGCCTGTCCTTCTCGTAACAGATGACCGTATCCTGCGTCTTGTCATAAACCTTTACCGAGGTGACGAAGGGAAGCTGCTCCATGCAATACTGCAGGGTGTCCGCCTGCCGGTACGACATGGTGCGCTGTATCAGATGCACCCGCAGCCTGCCCTTGCCCTCATGTTTGATCAAAAACCTCATTCACAACCGCCTTCTTCGGTATCCTCTTTTGCAGACTCGGAAGCATCCTCGTACTCCTGCTCCTGTGCCTCTCTCTTCTCGTTGATCACCTTGGCATCTGCGTAAATGTCCTCGCAGTTCTCCTGTACAGCGGTCACAGTCTTCATCACGCACTTCTTTGCACGCAGCACCGCTGCCGTACATGCTGTATAAAGCTTTTTGGCATCCTTGCTGGAAAGAATCTTGATGCCCGCTGTTCCGAAGAGAACACCTGCCGCAAAGATACCTGTCTTTTTCGCATTGAATTTGATTGCCATACTGACTTCCTCCTTGGTTTTTAAAAACTGTGGTTATCTTATAATAATACCATTTTTGCAAACCAGATGTCATTTCAAAAGTACTTATTGAGAAATTTTAATCATTTCACCCTTCTTTCTTTTGGCGTTAGTCTTGTCTAATTCCAGTCCTATTATAGCACTCTGCTTCAAAAGGGAAACGGCGTTATTGATGAAATATTATCAACAACGCCGTTTGTTTACGATTCGATTCCCGTCACCTTATAATCCTGATCTTCCACCGCTTTTTTCAGTGTCTCATCCGAGATCTCGCCGGAGAGCGTCACAACGGCGCAACCCTTCTTGTGATCCGCCACAGCCTCCTCCACCTGAGGAAGCGCCTCAAGACACTTCTTTACGCGCGCCTCACAGTGTCCGCACATCATGCCTTCGATTTTAATGGTTTTCTGCATACTCTTTTTTCCTTTCTTTCCCTCTTTTTTATTTTTATAAATATCCACAAAATTCAATCTCAAAGCGTTTGTCACAACACAGAAGCTGGACAGACTCATGGCTGCCGCTCCGAACATGGGATTCAGCTGCCAGTGGAACAGCGGGATCCACACGCCCGCTGCAAGGGGGATCCCGATGATATTATAGATAAATGCCCAGAACAGATTTTCATGGATATTGCGCAGGGTCGCACGGCTTAACCGGATTGCCGCCGGGACATCCGGAAGCCGGCTCTTCATCAGAACCACATCCGCCGCGTCAATGGCAATGTCCGCACCTGCGCCGATGGCAATTCCCACGTCTGCCCGGGTCAGTGCCGGAGCATCATTGATGCCGTCGCCCACCATGGCAACCTTTCCCTGCGCGGAGAGCTCCCTGATCACGCTTTCCTTTCCGTCCGGCAGTACGCCCGCGATCACCTGATCCACGCCTGCCTGTCTGCCGATCGCATTGGCTGTCCGCTCGTTGTCTCCGGTCAGCATAACCACCCGGATTCCCATTTCCTTCAACTGCCTGACGGCCTCAGGGCTGTCCTCCTTCACCACATCCGCCACGGCGATCACACCCATCAGGCGTCCGTTCCGCGCAAAGAACAGCGGTGTTTTTCCCTCCTCGGAGAGCTGTTTTGCAAGCTCCTGTACCTTCTCGGAGATTTCTGCCTTTTCTCCCACGAAGCGGGCATTTCCGCCCACAAGCAGGACGTCCCCGCATTTTCCCGAAAGGCCGTTGCCGGGAAGTGCTGAGAAGTCCGTCACCTCCTGCGCCGCGATCTGTTTTTCAGCCGCATATTCCAGAATGGCTTTTGCAAGAGGATGCTCGCTTTTCTGTTCCAGCGCATAGGCGGTTTCCAGCAGCTGTTCCGCGCTGATTTCATCCGCAGGGATCACATCCGTCACCCTGGGTTGTCCGCTTGTGATGGTTCCCGTCTTGTCCAGCGCCACAATTTTGGTTTTCCCCGCCTCCTCAAGGGAAGCTGCCGTCTTGAACATAATACCGTTTCGGGCTCCCTGCCCGGTTCCCACCATGATCGCCACCGGCGTTGCCAGACCAAGCGCACAGGGACAACTGATCACCAGCACGGAGATGCCTCTGGCAAGGGCAAATCCGATGCTCTCTCCCGCAAACAGCCAGACAATCATGGTCACCACGGCGATTGCGATCACTGCGGGCACAAACACGCCGGACACCCTGTCTGCCACCTTTGCAATAGGCGCCTTTGTCGCCGCTGCATCGCTGACCATCTGTATGATCTGTGACAGGGTGGTGTCCTCTCCCACCCTTGTCGCCCGGCAGCTCAGAAAGCCCGACTGGTTGATCGTAGCGGCGGAAACGGTATCGCCCACCGTCTTGTCCGCAGGGATGCTCTCGCCTGTCAGCGCAGCCTCATTCACCGCGCTGTTTCCTTCCAGCACCACACCGTCCACCGGGATGCTCTCACCCGGGCGGACTGCAAAGGTGTCGCCCTTTTTCACCTGCCTGATGGGAACCTCCCGTTCCCCTTCCTCCGTTACCAGCACAGCCGTCTTGGGCGCCAGCCGCATCAGTCCCTTCAGGGCGTCCGTCGTCTTGCCCTTGGAACGCGCCTCCAGCATCTTGCCCACCGTGATCAGCGTCAGGATCATTGCCGCCGATTCAAAGTAGAACTCATGCATATAAGACATGACCGCCTCTGCATTTCCTTTCATCTGGGCATCCGTCATGGCAAACAGCGCATAGGTACTGTAACCGAACGCAGCCCCCGCTCCCAATGACACCAGCGTATCCATGTTGGGAGCTCCGTGCAGCAGGCTTTTTACACCGCTCACGAAGAACTGACGGTTAATGACCATGATCACTATGGTAAGAAGCATCTGTATGATGCCCATTGCCACATGATTGCCCTCCAGAAAAGAGGGAAGCTTCCACCCCCACATCATGTGTCCCATGGAAAAATACATGAGGATCACAAGAAAGATCACCGAAGTCCACAATCGCTTTTTTAAAAGCGGTGTTTCCCGATCCTGTAAGGCGGCTTCGGCATCCTCCGGCTCCGCCGCCTGAGTTGCACCGTCCGCTCCCGGTTCGCCACCCTTACTTTTTAGGGATGCCCCGTAGCCCGCTGCCTCCACTGCACTGATAATATCTTGTGCGGCTGCGCTGCCCTCCACTCCCATGGAGTTGGTGAGCAGGCTCACGGAGCATGCCGTTACGCCGGACACCTTGGACACCGCCTTCTCCACTCTCGCGCTGCATGCCGCACAGCTCATACCCGTCACTGTATACTGTTCCATTTATTTCTCCTTTACCTCTATGCCCTTCACCTCAAAGCCCGCTTTTTCCACGGCGGCTTTCAGCACCTCATCCTCCACGGGGCGATCCAGCTCCACCACGGCGATTTTCCTGTGCAGATGCACCTTTGCAGCCGCGCCCTCAATGGCATCGATCTGCTTTTCCACACTGTTTTTGCAATTCTCGCAGTGCATGCCCTCAATGTGGATCACCTTTGTGGCAACCACCGCGCCGTCCAGCTTCTTTTTCACCTTTTCCGTAGCGGAACCTCCGCCGCAGCAGCCGCCTTCTCCCTTAAAATGCTTCAGGCTGCCCCTGCATGCAAACAACAGCACAACCACCAAAACTCCTATCACGATAAATGTTCCCATTTTTCCTCATTTCCGCGCATGTCTTTTGCGCATAACGAGATTTGTGTCTAGTGCGCGCAGACACAAATCTCGTGATTGAAAAATTCTATTTTTCAATCTTGTACCTCCAGGCTTTTTATTTCATCAGCTTTTGCAGTGTCACAAGAAGCTCTTCCACGGTATCGTCCTTCCCTTCCCGTATGTCTCTGGTGACGCAGGTACGGATATGATTCCCCAGAAGCACCTTATTGAAACTGTTTAACGCCGCATTTGCCGCCGAGACCTGCGTCAGGATATCCGTGCAGTAGGCATCCTTCTCCACCATGCTGCGGATTCCCCGGATCTGCCCTTCGATCCGGTTCAGCCGGTGGATCAGATCCCTGTACTCCGCATCGCTCCTCTCCTTCTTCTTGTGGCAGCAGCAGGTTTTCTCCTCCCTGTCGCAATTCGCCATGCTTTCCCCCATATTTTCCTCCATTCCTTCCGTCACCTCCTGTTTTTCCTTTGTTCAAGAGAATTATATACCCCACGGGGGTATATTGCAAGAGGTGTTATGGAGGATTTTTTTCAATAAAAAACCGCTACCGGGATTTTTCCCAGATAGCGGCCTTTGATGTATTGCGATTATAAATCATGTTTATTTCTTCTTTCATCTATTTTCTCAACCTTGTATACAACCCTGATACCTGAATCTCTGAACTTTATCTTCATAAAATTCGTAAGATTTGTCCCGTTTTCAATGTTGTACTCCTCAAGAGACGGATCGTTCCACTATCAGCGGATTGTATTCCGTCATATCAAATCCCATAATGAGAACCGGAACCTGTCCCGCCTCCATGACCTGCGCATAGTCCAGGGACTGTCCGGAGGTCTGCACTGTACCCTGCCGGGATGCCGGACTCTGCTGTGTCTGCCCCTGCAATGCCATGATCCGGCGCTGCTGCAGGATCACCACCACCTTTGAAAGCCACCGGGGCGGCAGAATTTCCTCTTCCCTGATCTGTTTTTGGTACTCCTCTTCAGAGCTCTGTCTCATATTCTCACACCTGTATCCGATACGCTGTGGGCAAAAAGTTCACCCAAGTTCCATTGTTTAGGAATTTATACCATCTGTCAAGCCGTGAGATTCAGAAGGCCATGATAACTTCGTCTACATTACAGGGAAAGTCAGGACCTACTGTATTAAACCTTTGTAATATCTGAAGAATCCGTGCCTGTGATAGGAAAAAGCAAAAAAATCCATTAGCAAAATATGCTCTAGGAGAAACGCTCCACAATCTCACTGATAGCTTCGGCATTGTCCTTGTTCCTGTTGACAATATGTGCCATTTCCTCCGTCGTTTCTTCCGTCTGTCGAACCTTATCCATAATGTCCTGACTCTTTACATTCTCGGAATCCGGTACGTTTGACACACCATCGATCTGCTTTTGTATCTTCTGTACCGTAGCTGAAAACACACCGGATACCTCTGCAATCTCTGCAATAATCTGCTGCATATCACCGATGGACGTATAATACGCTTTTGCCGCGCCCGAAAACTCTCCAAATTGTGCCTGAACATCCCTCTGCAAAAAAAGGATGACCTGCTCAAAACATTTTTTCACATTGGCAATGCTGTTTCTGGTCTCGTTACAGATGGCCTGAATCTGCGTAGCCGTTGCAGAAGAACTACCCGCCAAATTACCAATTTCTTCCGCCACCACAGCAAATCCCCGTCCGGCCTCACCGGCTCTTGCTGCCTCTATAGAGGCGTTCAGTGACAGCAGATTGGTCTGGCTGGTAATGCTCAGAATCTGTGCCGCCATCTCGTCTATCCGCATCAGCGTCTGGAGCTGTTCCATCGCCTCCTCAATTGCTGCCTGATTGTCCGTAATCTGTTTCGAGGTTTTTTGCAGCGTTGCATCCGCCATCTCCTGCATCTGCTTTACCTGCTCCAGCAGCTCTGTGCTGCGGCTGTTACCCTGATTGATCATATTCTCGATTTGTGAAACCGCGGATGCCATTTCCGTAACTTCCTGATCAACCCTTCCCACTGTTTGGTTTATTTCTTCCGTGTGTTCGGCAAAAGCTGCCGTAGCCGCCGAGTTATCTGCCACACAGGAAATAAGCACCTTTGAAGAATTCTGCATTTCCAATGCCGATCCGTTCAATGAAACGGAGCATTCTGCCAGCGTTGCTACCATTTGCCCCAATGCATCATACAGGGAACTCATTGCCGTGGCTATTTTACCGATCTCACTCTTCGTTCCAATCCACGGATCCAGTTTTTCGTTCCGCTGCAATTTCAGCTGGCTCAGCCCGATAATTGCGTCCTCGACATATTTCAGCGGGCGCATACTCAATGAAACCATTACAAGCGCAAGCACGCTGATAATCACCACAAACACAATACAGATTTGGGCAAGAATCCCCATGTTCTTTGCGGCCGTACTATAGATGTTTTTCTCACTGTCATAGGAAATAACAGCCCAGCCGTGCTCCTCTATATACTGGAAATTTGCAATCAGCTTCTCTCCATCTTCATTCCATCTGATTTCACCCGCACTCTGTCCCGATTGTATTTTTTCAATAATATTAAGTAGCATGGCATCTTGAATTTCGGTTGCAATCAGTTCTTTCTGATCTGCAAGGATATACAAGCCGTTCTCCACATTTACCATATAGTAGCCTGTGGTATCATCTGCATTCCGCATCTTATTCAAGCTGTCGGACAACTGCCGTACATATGGACCTCCACCCACATAACCTACAATCGTCTTTCCATCCGTATCAAATACAGGGCAGTACATGGACAAAATAAGTTCCCCGGATGCCGGAGAGACAATAATGCCCGTATTATAGAGACCATTTCTGGAAATCATGGCGTTCTGCAGTGCCTTCAGGGGATCACCCTTCCGATTTACCATACCTACATACTGGGTATCGGAGTGCACGATGCAATGGGTATCCCACTCTCCTATGTAGATACCTTCCCAGTCGTCCAGGCCTGCATAGTAATACTCTGTATATGTCTGCGCTTTTTCAAGCTTTTCGCCATTGTTTACATCTTTCAGAAGGTCCCTCACCGCCGGTGTCCTGCTGTACGCTGTCAGAATATCTTCCTGCCTGGCGACATACTCCTCAATCAGGCTTGTCTGCGCTGCCAACATCCTCCGCATATTCTCACTTTCCGATTTTCTCATGATACTCATCAGTGACACGTCCGCTATGAGATACAACAGTGCCATACAGGCAATGACAATCACTGTGATTCCAAGTGTTACCTTTCTGCTCAATTTCCAATTTTTCATTGGTGCACCTCCCTCAAAGTCTTGTACATACCTCTTTAATTTTATCAAGCAATCGTTCATGTGTCAATCACCGCTGTCAGTTGAACCGATGGCTTTTAAGTAATCCGCAGAGCTTGCCACACTGATGATTGCCTTACAAAAAATCCCCGGAGAGTTGCCTCCCCGGGGATCGTTCCTTACCTTTTTGATTACATCATGCCGCCCATGCCGCCTGCACCTGCGGGCATTGCCGGAGCGTCCTCCTTGATGTTTGCCACGACGGATTCCGTTGTCAGCAGTGTGGATGCAACGCTGGTCGCATTCTGCAGTGCGCTTCTGGTTACCTTTGCGGGATCCAGGATACCGTCCTGAACCATATCCACATACTCTTCCTTCAGTGCATCGAAGCCCATTCCTGCTGCCAGCTCCTTCACCTTGTTTACGATCACGCTGCCCTCAAGACCTGCGTTCATTGCGATGTGGAACAGAGGTGCTTCCAATGCTTTCAGCACAATGTTTGCACCGGTCTTCTCGTCGCCCTCCAGCGTATCACGCAGCTTTGCAACTTCCTTGGAAGCATGGATATATGCGGAACCACCGCCGCAGATAATACCTTCCTCCACGGCTGCTCTGGTTGCTGCCAGTGCATCCTCCAGACGAAGCTTTGCCTCCTTCATCTCGGTCTCGGTTGCAGCACCTACGCGGATCACTGCTACGCCGCCTGCAAGCTTTGCAAGACGCTCCTGCAGCTTCTCCTTATCGAAATCGGAGGTCGTCTCCTCGATCTGCTTCTTGATCTGAGCAATACGGGCCTGAATTGCATCCTTGTCGCCCTCGCCGTCCACGATAACGGTGTTCTCCTTCTGAACCTTAACGGATTTTGCACGGCCCAGCTGATCCATGGTGGTATCCTTCAGTTCCAGTCCAAGCTCGGAGCTGATTACCTGACCGCCGGTCAGGATTGCGATATCCTCCAGCATTGCCTTTCTTCTGTCACCATAACCGGGTGCCTTCACTGCAACTACGTTGAAGGTGCCACGCAGCTTGTTGACAATCAGGGTGGTAAGGGCTTCGCCCTCCACATCCTCAGCGATGATCAGAAGCTTTGCACCGGACTGCACGATCTGCTCCAGCAAAGGCAGAATCTCCTGAATGTTGGAAATCTTCTTATCCGTGATCAGGATGTACGGATTGTCAAGAGTTGCCTCCATCTTATCCATATCGGTTGCCATATATGCGGAGATATAACCTCTGTCAAACTGCATACCTTCCACCAGATCCAGCTCGGTCTGCATGGTCTTGCTCTCTTCGATGGTGATCACGCCGTCGTTTGACACCTTCTCCATAGCGTCTGCCACCAGCTGTCCAACGCCCTCGTCGCCTGCGGAGATGGCTGCGACTCTTGCGATGTGCTCTTTTCCGTTCACCTTCTGGCTCATCCTGGAAATAGCCTCAACTGCACAATCCGTTGCCTTCTTCATACCCTTTCTTAAGATGATGGGATTTGCGCCTGCCTCCAGGTTCTTCATTCCGGCATTGATCATTGCCTGTGCCAGAACCGTTGCGGTGGTCGTACCGTCGCCCGCCACATCGTTGGTCTTGGTTGCCACTTCCTTTACAAGCTGTGCGCCCATGTTCTCAAACGGATCCTCCAGCTCGATCTCCTTTGCGATGGTCACACCGTCGTTGGTGATGAGCGGAGCGCCGAATGACTTATCCAGCACAACGTTTCTTCCTTTGGGTCCTAAGGTTACTCTGACGGTATCCGCCAGCTGATCCACGCCTCTTCCTAATGCTGCACGTGCCTCTGCACCGTATTTGATTTCTTTTGCCATGATTTTTACGCCTCCAATGTTTTAATCTGCTTTTTGCCGTCTTTACTGAATAACTGCAAGAATGTCACTCTGCTTTACGATAATGTACTCTTCCTCGTCGATCTTTACATCCGTTCCGGCATACTTGGAATAGATGACCTGATCGCCGACCTTGACTTCCATCTTGATCTCCTTGCCGTCCACACAGCCGCCGGGGCCTACTGCTACGACCTCTGCCTGCTGGGGCTTCTCTTTATTCTGACCGGGAAGAACGATGCCGGATTTGGTCGTCTCTTCCGCTACTAACTGCTTCAATACTACTCTGTCTGCCAATGGTACTAACTTCATATCGATTGCCTCCTTGAATTGTCTTGCGTCTTTATACTGTTAGCACTCATTTATGTTGAGTGCTAACTTCTGAGACATATATTAAGTTTATATGCAGGGCTTTGCAACCGCATGCACAGTTGCCAGTGTCCTGCATACTCTCATTTGCTCTTTTTTTCTTTTGATTACTCTCTTTTTCTCACTTTTCTGTTTGAGCAGCAATTTTATACTTATTTTAGAAACTGTTCCTTTCTGTTTTTGACGCTTCCTTCTTCTTGCGGTCTTTGAGTGCCCCTCCGATAAGGAAACCAGCGCATAACACGGTCAATCCCAGCCCCAGAAACATTCTCTTCGCAAAATCGCCCCAAAGCCCATACCGCTCCATGTAAAAGGGCATATCCCCCAGCACTTCCAAGAACGGAAAACGGTTCCTTCCGACATCATTCAACGCCCGCCACACCGAAAAGGTGCAGGACATATAATCGGCGGGTATGATCACCAGAACGCCGAAAACCGCGCTGGTCACGGCTCCGGACACACTGATGGGCGTCCCCTTCGGCGCACCGCTGAACTTGCTGTATAAAGAAGTTGCCAGAACAAAGATCAGGATTGCGACCCACGTGGACACATATCCAAGCATGCCGATCACGCACCACACCGCACCGCCCAGGATTGCTCCGATGGCAGCGCCGAGCACTCCGAGTCCCTTGTTTACCGGCTGGATAATAGGGCAGTTTCCCGCTCCGCCGTACTGGTTCTCACCCTGATTCTGATTATAGTTGTAATCCATCCCTCATCCTCCCCCGAGTTCTATTCACACTTGATTTCAAGATATCCCAGAAGCTTGCTCATATCGTACTCTTCCAGCACCCCCAGATTGGGGTCGTAATATTTTCCGTCGTACTCCACCAGATAGTGGCAGAAACGTCCCATCCGCTCCATCATGATACAGCACTTGGGCAGTACGCAGTCCGCGCCCTCCGTGTAAGTGATCACGTCCGTGTGGTCGATTCCGTAATAATTCAGTGCGGAAATCACGCGTCCCATGGTTCCCTGCCACTCCCGGCAGTCCATGACACGGATCACATCCGCAATGGTCACGCCCGCCAGCATTGCCACGCAGGTCTGACCGCACAAGCCGTCCTCCGGCTGGATGATCACTTCCATGCTGTCAATTTTTCTGATGGGGTTCTCAAAGCTGTAAGGGCTGTTCTGATCCATCTTGATCAGACTGCCGTTTATGTGGAGCAGAATGTTATGGGTCTTTGTAAGATCCACCTGAATGGCATCCTCGTCGTCCACGTGGATTTCATAATTTCCCTTCTGTCTGGGCAGAAGCTCGCAGGCAATGATCTTGTTGTCCAGAACCATATCCGCCTGAATCGTCTCCCTCTGCTTGCAGACCTCCCACACATTGAACGGAATCTGGATCATGTATCCTTTTTCCTTCTTCTCAATCTTTGCGTTAAAAAAATACCTCATGTTTCTCTACCTCCAAAAGTGCAATTCGCCGCTTATCTATCAAGATTGTAGCAAATTCTACAATCATTGCAATCACTTTTTCGGGTTTTGCCGCAAAGTATTGAAAAAAAAACATGCTGATAAAAAAGTGTCAAACTTCCGCCGTTTACAGGCTCTTCACCTGTGAGGGCGGAATCCCGTATCTCTTTTTGAAAAGCTTGCTGAAATGGTAGGCATCCTCATACCCCACCTGCACCGCGACCTCCTGAATGCTGCCCGCAAAACCCGACTGCAGAAGCTCCATGGCTTTCTCCAGCCGGATATTGATCAGGTGGCGGATCGGCGCGTCCCCCGTCTCGCTCTTGAAGATCTTCGATATGTAGAACGGGCTTAAATACATATTCTCCGCAATCTGGTCAAGGGATATTTTTTCTGCGTAGTGATCCTCAAAATAACTGACGATCTGCTCCACCACATACTTGCGGTTCACGGATTCAAACGCGCAGCCCGTCTTGATCCTGACCGGCTCCGTCTGCTGGCGCAGTATCAGCAGGATCAACTGCATCAGGTAGGTTTTCATCATGAAATATCTTCCCTGCCAGTACAGGGAATTTTCCGCCTCCATGGATGCGCACAGCCTGAACAGCTTCTGCCTGAATTCCCCTTCGGTGTGGGTAATGAAGCCCTCCTCCGGCAGAGGCAGCGCGTTCTCCGGAAGCCCCTTGAACCTGATGTCGGATGCCCCCACAAAAAACTCCGTCATGCTGTTTGCAGGATCCGTCACAATGCACTGGTGCATCGTACCCGGGTTGAAGATCAGCAGATCCCCCTCCCCCACATCATACACACTGCCCGCAATGCGGTATTTTCCGTTTCCCGACATGATGAACGCAATCTCCAGATGATCGTGGCAATGGTAGGATTTTTCATCCTGCACACG
>ULXU01034611.1_pt1 | contig 11751 bp, 8 predicted proteins | sample 1961521 | NCBI WGS metagenome assembly ULXU01 (sample SAMEA4835845, study PRJEB28245) | human gut metagenome | biome: gut microbiome; material: fecal sample | place: Denmark | collected 2008
GCAGCTATCCTGTCTCCAAGGGCGTGATCTCACTTCAGAACGACCGTGGCACAAGTTACAGGGCATACATCGCAGTTCAGAACGAGCTCGTAAAAGCAGTCAATGAACTTCGTGATGAATTCTCTAAAGCGAACTACGGAAAGCCTTTCCTGAACCTCACCGAGGATCAGCAGACCATTGTCAAGAAGTGCATACCTCAGAACATTTCCGAGGCAGAGCCTAAGAACGTTGGTAAATAATTTGGAGGAATAGGAATATGTCTAAATTTCGTAAAGACGAGAAAAAAGAAACCCCGGGCATTACCTCAGGTTCACTTTCCGATATTGTGTTCATGCTCTTGTTCTTCTTCATGGTGACAACACAGCTCAGAAGCACTGAAGACAAGGTTATGGTAAAACTTCCTGAAGCTTCAGAAGTTGTCAAACTGGAAAGAAAAGATCTTGCATCATACATCAATGTAGGTCCTCCTACGAGGAATCTCCAGGCGAAGTATGGTACTGACGCACGTATCCAGCTGAACGACTCATTCAAGACAGTAACTGACATCCGTGACTTCATCGCTGCAGAGCGTGACGCCATGTCAGAGGCTGACCGTCAATTTATGAACACTGTTCTTAAAGTCGATCAGGACGTCAGAATGGGTATCGTAACAGACATCAAACAGGAACTCAGACGCTGCTCAGCTCTGAAGATTATGTATCAGGCGCGCAGGACTGAATAAAAGTCCCTTTGATTATAACTTGAAAATTGAGCATCTCGAAATCGAGGTGCTCAATTTTTTGTTTATAGGGAGAGATTTGACTATATTTGCCCTAATATATTATTTCATAGAAATGGAAACAATTTCAAGAACCAAAATCAAGGAGCTGCTCAAGATGCAGCCTGGACAGGATGTTCTTGCCAAAGGTTGGGTAAGGACCAAAAGAGGTAACAAACAAGTCAAGTTCATAGCACTTAATGACGGCTCCACGATTAATAATATACAGGTAGTAGCCGAAGCAGAACATTTCAGCGAGGACCTTCTCAAGAAGATCACTACAGGAGCCAGCCTTGCAGTAAGAGGCAAGCTCGTGGAGTCCATCGGCAGCGGCCAGCACGTGGAACTCAAAGCTGAATCCATAGAAGTCTATGGTGAATGCGATCCGATGAGATATCCTCTTCAGAAAAAGGACACATCACTCGAATATCTGAGAACAGTTGCTCACATGAGGCTGAGAACCAACACTTTCGGTGCCATTCTCAGAATCAGGAATGCCATGGCATTTGCCATCCACTCGTTCTTCCAGAGCAAGGGATTCGTATATCTCCATACTCCGCTCATTACAGAGTCTGACGCGGAAGGTGCAGGCGACATGTTCCAGGTGACGACACTCGACCTCACCAAAGTTCCTATGCACAACGGCAAAGTGGACTTCAGCAAGGACTTCTTCGGCAAGAAGACAAGTCTTACCGTGAGCGGCCAGCTCGAAGGTGAACTCGGCGCTACAGCTGTAGGTGAAATCTATACTTTCGGTCCTACTTTCAGGGCAGAGAACTCCAACACTCCGAGACATCTTGCAGAGTTCTGGATGATCGAGCCGGAAATGGCGTTCTACGACATGTATGAGACTATGGACCTCGAAGAGGAGTTCGTAAAATATCTCGTGCAGTATGCTCTGGACCACTGCATGGAGGACATCCAGTTCCTTAATGACAAATACGACGACACTCTTATTGAAAGGCTCAAGAGCGTGCTCGGAATCGAGTTCGTAAGACTCACCTACACAGAGGGTATCAAGATTCTTGAAGAAAGCGGCCAGCAGTTCGAGTATCCTGTAAAATGGGGCGTTGACCTGCAGAGCGAGCACGAGAGATATCTCGTCGAGAAGCATTTCAAGAAACCTGTGATTCTCACGGACTACCCTAAGGAAATCAAGGCGTTCTACATGAAGCAGAACGAGGACGACAAGACTGTCCGCGGAACTGACGTTCTCTTCCCTAAGATCGGTGAAATCATCGGCGGTTCTGAGAGAGAGTCCTCGCTCGAGAAACTCGAAAAGCGCATTGACGAGCTCGGAATGAGCAGAAAGAACCTCGAGTGGTACATTGACACGAGAAGATTCGGAACTGTTCCTCACAGCGGATTCGGTCTCGGATTCGAGAGGCTGCTGCTGTTCGTTACCGGCATGAGCAACATCAGAGACGTAATTCCATTCCCAAGAACTCCAAGAAACGCTGACTTTTAACAGATTGACCGATGCTCGTGATAGGTATTGCCGGAGGTTCCGGCTCAGGTAAGACAACTGTCGTAAACGCCATAACCGACAAGCTTAAAGAGCGTGTGGTGGTTATTCCTCAGGACTCGTACTACAAAGACTCAAGTTATCTTCCGCTGGAAGAGCGTCAGAAAATAAATTTCGACCATCCGGACGCCATTGACTTCAAACTGCTCTGCAAGCAGCTGAAGGAGCTTAAGGAAGGCAAGGCTATAGAGCAGCCGGTATATTCGTATATAACCTGCTCGAGGTCCAAGACTGAGACCATAACAGTTGAGCCGGCCGATGTGATCATTATTGAGGGCATCCTGGTTTTCACCTGCAAGGAGCTCAGGGCGCAGATGGACATAAAGATTTTCGTGGACGCGGATGATGACGACAGGCTCATGAGGGTGATGGCGAGAGACATCATTGAACGCGGAAAGACGGTGGAAACGGTGATTGAGAGGTATTCCAAAACTGTGAAACCGATGTACTTGCAGTTCATTGAACCGAGCAAGCGCTATGCGGATATCATCATTCCGCAGGGCGGTCACAACAAGGTCGCAATCGACGTTATTTCAGCAACGATAGAAAAGTCGCTCCAACAGAAAAATGCTAACACGGGACGATAAGGCAGGACTTTATCTGACGGTGATTTTTCATCTGGTTATCCTGATAATCCTGCTGCTGACACAGATAGGGTTTTCCTTGAAAAGGGAAGACCTTTTTGTCATTGACTTTTCCCATGACGAAAAGAAGGAGCTGACGAAGGTCGAGCGGAAGGAGGAAAAAACGCTTGATGAGGCTGTGGCTGAGAAAATCGAAAGGATGTTGGCCGGAGATGCCGGCATTGAATTCAAGAATACTACGACGTCGAGAAACAAGGGGGCTTTGAAGGATGACAGGAATACTGATGCCGAGAAGCTTTATGCTGATGCGGCGCGTCTTGCCAAGGATCTGAAGAACGGTATCCAGCAGGATGATGAGGATGTGGTCGTGACTAAACCTGTGAAGGCTGAGAAGAAAGATGACGGTTCTTCCAGGAGTTACAGCGGTCCGTCGGTGCTTTCCTGGCATCTTGACGACAGAAAGGCCAGCCATCTCCCGATCCCGGCTTACCGGTGCTATGGCGGTGGTATGGTGACTGTAGTGATAACTGTGAACACGTCCGGAAAGGTGATTGATGCCCGTGTCCTGGATGATGTCTCTTCTCAGGACAAATGTCTCAGGGATTTCGCGGTCCGCGCGGCGAGGATGTCCAGATTCTCGGCATCCCCTACCGCCCCGTCCAAACAGACCGGGGATATCGTATATCAGTTCATCGCCCAATAGGCGTGGATCCACGGGGATTTGACATCGACAGACAGGCAGTCAGCCACGGCGGAACTCACTCCGCTTCGCTCCGTTCGGCCCTCCTACCGTCTCCTGCGTCCTCGCTGTCGCGAGAACTTGTATCCGGCAGGCACCTCCCACTTTCCGAGGCCGTGGGCCGGCCACGTCCGCCACGGCAGACTGCCTACTGTGCATAAGCCAAAAAGGCCGTGCATTTATAGCAGAATTACGGATTTCATAAAATCCCGGAGACGGAGTTGGTGAGGTATGGGAGGAGAGCGATGAAGAGCATTGATTTTTCATCGGAGAGGGAGGAGCGGAGGAGTTTCAGGGCTTTGTAGATATGGTTCTCGACTGTGCTGAGCGAGATGCCTAGCTTGGCGCTTATCTCCTTGTTGGACATGTCTTCCAGATAGCTCATTATGAATACCTCACGGCTTTTCGGCGGCAGGCTGTCTATCGCTTCGGTCAGGGTTTCGCGAAGTTCATTGTCCATAAGTTTCACTATGACCGGGTTCTTGTCCGGGTCACAGCCTTCCAAGCCGAGTTCTGAGATTTTCAAGTCGTTCCATGCACGGAATTCCTGTGAGAGTTTCTCGCTTCGGATATAATTCAGCGAACGGTTATAGACAGAGCGGAGGAGATATCTGCGGACTGCACAATCGGATTTGAGGCTTTCCCGGTTTTTCCAGAATGAGAACAGAACATCCTGGACCACGTCATCCGCCCATTTGTCATACAGAAATGCACGGGCATAAGACATCAGCACAGGCAATTCTTCCCTGCACAATTCATCAAATGCCGCACGGTTTCCGTTGCGGATTTCAGTCAAGAGATTATCTTTTTCCATTTCCGGAAAGTCGCCGAAGCTACGGACGGCAACTTCTCCGACAAAATTATACAATAATCACGACAGCAGAAAAAATAAATGAAAAACAGAGTAGGCGTTTTTTCGGAGAAGTTTGTCATATATACGGGGAGTCGGGAAAGATTCCTTAACCATATATTATGCAAAATATGACCGACAACGATTACTCAAGATTGATTTTCAAATACTTGGCCCACGAAATCAATGCGGAAGAGAAAGAAGCGCTGCTGTCCTGGCTTGAGCAGAGTCAGGAAAACAGGGAACTGTTCGCTTCCGTGTCAGCGATGATGTCAGCTTCCGGGAGGAAGATGGACAAGGCTGAATACGAGTCATTTATGGCCAGGCTTGATGCAAGGATAGACGCTGACGAGGCCGCGGAGGGAAAGGGCGTCAGGGCCAATGCGGAAGACAGACGGAAAAAGACATTGACCTGGACGAAAAGGATCTCACTTTTCTCGGCGGCAGCTGCTGTCGCGGCATTTGCCTGCATCAGCATTGTCAATGACAGGAATGTAAAGGTGGCGGAACGCACTTTCACCGCCTGCACGAACACGGGCAAGGACATATCCGCGATAATGCTGGAGGACAGCAGCAAGGTGTGGCTTGGAAGAAATTCCAGGATAGAGTACAATGTTTCTGAGAAGGGACAGGAACGCACTGTGAATCTGGATGGAGAGGCATATTTCGATGTGCACCATGACACGGCAAGGGCATTTGTGGTGAATACAGGAAACCTGGCCATCCGCGTTTTGGGAACGGCCTTCTGCGTAAATGCTGACAAGGAGACCGGAAAAGTTTCGGTGATTCTGGAACGCGGTTCTGTCAGACTTCAGACTCCGGAGGGGGTAAGTCTGGTAAGACTGTCTCCGGACCAGAAAGCCGAGTATGACAATGCTTCCGGCGACATCTCAGTGGAGAGCATCAACGCAACTCCTTATGTAATACAGCATTACAACAAGATAACATTGTCAGGAGCGACTATCGGGGACATCGCTGCACATATAAACAGCATGTACGGCGTGAACATGAGCGTACCTGCGGACTCGGATACTACCAGGAGATACAATCTCAATTACAAGCGTACCGATTCACTACAGTCCGTATTGGAAATCGTATCGGAACTAACGGGAACATCCCTGAGAGACGCACAGAAATCACTTCAGTAAAGTAGAAAAAACAAGTAACGTTAACACTAACACTATATGAGACATTCAATCTATCGAAAACTCGGTGTTTTCGCCATTGCTGTTTCTCTGCTTACCGGATTATTCCAGAAAGCGGAAGCGCAGCAGGCCAATACCGGCAATTATGATTTGAGTCTTTCCGTAAAGTCTGCCACAGTCAAGACATTCACTGAGGCGTTTACGCAGAAGACAGGCGTTTTGTTCTCCTATGAGGCTGGACTTGCACAGAAGCCGATGGGAGACATAAACATTGATGTAAAAGGTGCTTCGCTCACCTCCATCCTGAATGACGTGTTCGGAAAGCAGGTGACCGGCTTCAAGTACAAACTTATGAGCAGCACCGTGGTAATCACCGCTGACCGCCAGCCGGTTTCCAAGACAGGGAACATTACGGTTTCCGGAAAAGTGACCGACAGGTCAGGCGAGCCGCTCATCGGAGCCGGTGTCCTGGTCAAAGGCACGTCAAAAGGCGCAACTACCGACCTCAACGGAAATTACACGCTTGAGACGGCACCGGACGCCGTGCTTGTCTATTCCTTCATCGGCTACAAGGACCAGGAAGAAAAAGTCCTCAACAGGTCACAGATCAATGTGAGCATATCAGAGGATGCCAACATCCTGGATGACGTGGTAGTGGTAGGTTACGGCACACAGTCGAGGAAATCACTTACCACATCCATCTCCAAAGTGGACGGCAACAAGCTCTATGCTGCTCCGGTTTCCAATATCGGAGACGCTCTCAAGGGCAAGGTGACCGGTCTCCGTGTCGCCACCAACAACACCATCGCCGGAAACGCTCCGAGATTCCTCATCCGAGGCGGATCTTCCATTTCATTGAGCAATGACCCGGTAGTCATCGTAGATGGCGTGACAAGAGACATGGATGACCTCAACCCTAACGATATCGAGTCTATCGAAGTCCTGAAAGATGCCGCTTCAGCAGGTATCTACGGAGCCCGCGCATCCAACGGTGTGATTCTCGTGACCACCAAGAAAGGCAACAGCTGGGAAAGACCGCGCATCACTTTCGACGCACAGGTCGGCTGGTCATCGCCGTCCCGCAAATGGGATCTGATGAATGCCAGGGAGTTCCTTTCATTTGTCCGTCCCGCCATCGCACAGGGGCCTAACGGCTCAGTAATCCTCAACGGTGCCAATGCCGCAGGAACCGGAAACAAGGACACGGACATCTTCACGACCAGATACCTTGACAAGAATGAACTCGTGAAAGACGGCTGGCAGTGGATGTATGACCCGCTGGACCCGACCAAGGTACTGACCTTCACCGACACAGACTGGCAGAGCCAATGGTTCTCCAACGCTCTGTGGCACAAGGAGTATATCGGCGTGAATGGCGGAAGCAAGAACGTGAAATACGCAGCCTCCGTCAGCTATCTTCAGGACGACGGCATGGTGGCGATGAGCGGATACAAACTGTTCACGATGCACGGCAACACCTCGTTCAACATCACCAAGGGGCTGGTCGCTTCCACCACATTCGACTTCTCCAGGTCCATCAAGAACCCTCTTACCGGCAACTATTTCAATGCCATAGGACGTGGACTTATGATGAGCCCTACCAACAGGGAGTTCTATGATGACGGCAGATGGGCTACCGGCGGCACCAACAAGAACCAGCAGTCGGCTTCGTTCTACGAGGCATTCTACGACAGGGAGATGGCACAGAACCGTTTCGGTGGCAATTTCAAACTGGAGTGGACCATCATTGACGGTCTCAAGGCTACCGCGCAGTACGCCATCTTCGACGACAACTACCGCGGAAGCTACTATGCAAAAGGACAGGTCGGAGAAACACCTAACTATATCTCTACTACAAGATCTACTACAGAAACTCGTACACAGACCACAAAAGATTCGTTCACGGCATACCTGAACTATAAAAAGACTTTTGGCGGCAAGCATAAGATAGACGCCACAGCCGGCTATGACTATATGAAATGGAGATACTGGTATGTTACAGCAGGCGCCACAGGTTCCGTTTCCGACAAAGTTCCTATCATCGATTCAGGAACAAATTTCACTGCATCAAACAAAGACCAGACTCAGGCCCTGATTTCATATTTCGGCAGAGTAAACTACAACTACGACGACAGGTACATCGTTTCCGCAACGCTCAGAGCCGACGGTTCATCCAAATTCGCTGAGGGCAACAGATGGGGATATTTCCCTGCAGCGTCCGCAGCCTGGGTGATTTCGGAGGAGCCGTTCTGGAACGCGGAGAAGAGCAAGATGAACACCTTCAAGTTCCGCGCATCATACGGTCAGACCGGAAACAACGGAATCGGGCTCTACGACACCTACGGAGCATTCGCCACCAGCATGTACGCAGGCCAGTCCACACTTCTGCCTTCCGCAATGCAGAATTCCGGTATGAAATGGGAGACCACCACGCAGCTCGACCTCGGTTTCGACCTCGGCTTCTTCAATGACCGCCTCCGCATTGTCATGGACTACTACAACAAGACTACCGACAACATGCTCTTCAGCATCACCCTGCCGGATACCGGTTCATTAGGTTCGGTGAAGGCCAATGTCGGAAGCGCAAGATTCTATGGCGCTGAAATCGAAATCAGTTCCGTGAACATCCGCAAGAAGAATTTCGAGTGGAGCACTGACTTCACCTATTCATTCAACAAGAACAAGGTGCTGTCGCTCCCTGACGAGTACAAATACACTGACATCAACGGCAAGGACGCATGGAGAATCGGCGGCTACACCATGAGCGAGAGCGGCGAACGTTTCGGCGGAACTGCTGTAGGAGAGTCTCTCGGAAGAATCTGGGGCTACAAGATTTCTCGCATTCTCCAGACAGATGCCGAGGCTGCAGGTGCACTCTATGACACCCAGTCGCATGGATACCGCCGCTCTGACGGCAAGTCCATAACCGGAAGAAAAGACGCCGGCGACTATGAGTGGTGCAACCGTCCGGGGTCCAAGAAGACCGCTGACGGACGCGAGCAGATCGACGCCGAGGACATGTACGAACTCGGAAACATCATGCCGCACTCCACAGGAGGTCTCAACAACACATTCAGATACAAGAACCTGACACTCTCCGTTTACGTGGACTATGCGCTCGGACATTCCATCTACAACTACATGAAGTCACGCTTCGTGCAGAACACACTCGGAAACAGCAACTCCAATGTGGACAAGATGGTCTATGACTGCTGGCGCTATCCGGGAGACAAGAACGCTAAATACGCACGTTTCTTCCCGAACGACGCCGACTACGGAAACAGAAACTTCTCAAGAGCTTCCGATTTCAATGTCGAAAAAGCCGACTATCTCTGTCTCAGAGACGTATCTCTCTACTACGACCTGCCGGAGAAATGGCTGAAGAACATCTGGGTGAAGAAACTCACAATCGGTGTGACGGGCAACACGCTGTGCTACTGGACAGGTGTCAGCGGCTCCATCAGCCCTGAAACCGGTATGGGCACAGATTCTTCCGACTCAATGTACTCTGCCGTATCTACCGGAGCCAGCGCAAACTCAAGCATCGCGCCTGCCGCACGCAAGATTCTGTTCAATGTCAAAATAACATTCTAAGTATGAAACATATCAACATATACAAGATATTTCTTCTGACAGCTTTCGCAGCAGTATCCTGCAACGGAGATCTGGACATTGTCCAGGACAACAAGCTGTCCGCAAGCAATATGTGGAAGAATTCCACCGATGTCATCCAGTCCACCCACGGCATCTATGAAAGGATGAGAGCGAATTTCGTCCAGGATGAAATCAATGTCTTCTACTGGGGAGAGGCCCGCGTAGGAGATTTCATGTGGGGACCTAGCCTCGAGTCCAGGGTACAGAACAACAATATGATATCCGTGCGCACCAGCACGATGAGTTCGTCCACCTCTTCAGCCGGCTGGTCAAAACTCTACACGACCATCGACCAGGCAAATGCCGTCCTCAAATACGCTCCGAAGGTGGAAATGACTGACAGTGAACGCGCTTTCGCAATCGGTCAGGCTGCATTCGCACGCGCATACTGCTATTTCTGGGCTGTAAGGCTCTGGGGAGACGTTCCGCTCAACCTCGTACCGATAGAGTCCACGACCCAGCCAGAGACCTATCCTGAAAGAGCGCCTAAGGCCAAGGTCTATGAGCAGATCGGCAAGGATATCGAGACGGCACTGGCAAGCGGCCCTGCTGTAGGCACCAACAAGTATTTCGCTACAGCCGACGCCGTGAACATGCTCAAGGCCGAATATGCCCTCTGGATGTATTCCACTCAAGAGGGCGGGGATTCATATCTGAACCTCGCACAGGAGGCGCTGGACGCCATCGGAATTTCATCGGCCAATCTTCTGGACAACTATTCCGACATTTTCAGCCGCACCAACAAGGTAAACAAGGAAGTCGTATTCGCCCTGCGCAATGACCAGCAGGAAAACCTGAAGGGAGGATATTACATCTACTTCTACCATCCGGGCAACCTTATCAGTTCCAAATACCAGAACGCTCCGGTTCCGATTTCATCCACCCAGTGGTGGAGCTACTCCCAGCAGTTCATTGACATACTCGAAAAGAGCAAGAACGACAATGGGGACAGAAGAGTGGACTGCAATCTCGGAATAGGCGAATACGGTGCTTCAGGACAGACCATCTCATGGCCTAACAAATTCCTCGGTGACATGAGCAAACAGCCTGTAGTTCTCGACTGCGACCTGCTTTACTACAGATATGCACTCGCGGTAATGATGGACGCTGAGCTGAAATACTACAAGAAGGACTATGCAGGTGCGCTCAAGTCGCTCAACCTGATCGCAAAAAGGGCCTACGGCAAGGACAACTTCTATACTGAAGCGAACAGGGACGCTGTCCTCTCGGCTCTTGTCAATGAATATTTCCTCGAGTTCCCTGCAGAAGGTGTAATCTGGTGGGCACTCATCAGATTGGACAAGATCTGGGACTACAATCCTGAACTGAAGGCAATGCAGCAGACCAACAAGAACATCCTGCTCTGGCCTATCACTGCTTCAGCACGCAACAAGAACCACAAACTGACCCAGACTGAGGGCTGGAATTAACCATAAAACACTAAGCATCATGAAAATGAAAAAATTGGGACTGCTTGCACTCATTCCGGTAATTTTCGCCGGATGCGAGACTGAAGTGGACACGTCAGATATAAATTCAGGAACCAGAATCACCCTTTCCAAGTCTCCTGTCACATTCAACTCGGACGGCAAGACCAATAAAGGTGAGGATAGTTTCACCGCTGTCGTCACAGTTTTCCAGGGCAGCAAGGTCAATGACCTGGCCTGGGACTGCAAATTCGAGAATTCCGTCGCCTATGCAGAGGTGACAAAGACAGACATACAGACCGAGTTCATCGGCACATATGAAGGAGATTCGAGGACTGTCAATGAAAAAGGCATTGAACTGAAAGTCAAGGCCAATCCTGAGTACAAGCGTTCCTTCACTCTCGTCATTATAGCATCGGACGGCACTGAGCAGAAATTCGATTTCACTCAGCTTGGAGACAAAGCAGACGCTGAGGTCTCATCTGAAGTGAAGGATATCGAGTTCGTGGCAGCAGGCGGAGAGCAGGAAATAAAATACACGACCAACATGGGCGATGTCTATTCTTTCTCTGCCGACTACGAAGGTACCGGAGACCAGTGGCTTACATGGACTTCAGACGCGAGCGGTTCAGTGAAGCTCTCCGCTACCAAATGGACCGACAAGAAGAACACGAGAAAGGCTGTGTTCCACATTACCGTAGGAACTCCACAGACAAGTACCGCGACATTGGACATCCCTGTAACTCAGCTTGCGGCAGACGACTACTACTATATGTACGGCCCATCCGCAGCGAAACTGACGATAGACAATGCCATCCAGATGACAAAAGTCTCTGACGGCCTCTACTCTACAAGAGCATACTTCATGAATGCGGAGAAAGGCAAGAACTCCGTCATCTTCAACCTTGACTCAAGGACATTGGCCTATCCTTGCTTCGCGCTCGCCGCTGACGGCAAGATAGTGAAGGTCAATTCAGAGGCAGAACTTCCTGACGGCCCTGTCATTGACATTGACGGTCTGCGGAACCTGACGACGAATTTCAAAGAACTCACTTGGACTTGGGAAAGAG